>FWWL01001873.1_pt1 | contig 47235 bp, 43 predicted proteins | sample 2228331 | NCBI WGS metagenome assembly FWWL01 (sample SAMEA103939775, study PRJEB20133) | metagenome | reverse complement strand
GGTGCCAGGGATGGGAATCATCATGGAAATGGCCATGAGGGAAATTCCCAAACCAATAATGATTCGCCCACTTAACCCCGTACAAATAAAGGTTAATCGCGGACGACAAATAATCTCAAGTTTTTGTAACCAGGGCATTCCGGCCTTTAAAAATCCTTGTACGGTTTTGAGTTCCAATGGGCGATGCATGATTTTGTCCGGCAACCAAGGGGCTTTGCGGCCGCTCATTAATTGTATCCCTAATAAAAATATTACCAGTCCAAAGGGAGTGGAATAACCGGGTGCAGGTAGTGGCAATGCCGAAGGCCAAGATAGCAAGACAAAGAAAAAGCCAAAGGTTCTCTCCCCAGCTAATTGCAAAATATCTGCGAGGGTGACTTGGGGCGATCGCTCTTCTTCAAAAAAATACCGTTGTAGTTCAGTGGAAAGTTTGGCCACAGGTGACAAAAACCTAAAAGTTTAAATGAAAAGGCAGAAGGCAAATATTAATAATATAGACAAAATAGACAACAAGTGGGCGAATCGCCTACCCGTTGTCTATTTTGTCTTAATTATGACCTGGTAAAATTAGGTGCCAGAAGTCCAGGAGTTCATATAAGAAATCTGTTCGGCGGTCAAAGTATCAATAGTAATGCCCATTGCCTTCAGTTTCAGGCTGGCAATTTCTTGATCTAATTCTTTGGGAATGGAGTGCAAACCCGGTTCTAACTTGCCTTTGTTCTTCACCAGATATTCGCAGGCTAAGGCTTGGTTAGCAAAACTCATATCCATCACCGCGCTGGGGTGTCCTTCTGCCGCTGCCAAGTTAATTAAGCGACCTTCCCCTAGGACAACGATGGATTTACCAGATTTGAGCACATATTCTTCGGTGAAAGGACGCACGACCCGTACTTCTGAGGACTTGGATTTCAACGCTTCTAGGTCAATTTCAATGTCAAAGTGGCCGGAGTTGCAGACGATCGCCCCATCTTTCATTACGTCGAAATGTTCGCCACGAATGACGTGCTTGTTGCCGGTGACGGTGATAAACATATCCCCTAATGTGGCAGCTTCGGCCATTGGCATGACTCGGAAACCGTCCATTGCTGCTTCGATCGCCTTTACCGGATCGATTTCCGTAACAATCACATTGGCACCCATGCCTTTAGCCCGCATAGCGGTACCTTTGCCGCACCAACCGTATCCAGCCACGACGATAGTTTTACCAGCAAGAAGGATATTGGTAGCGCGGATAATCCCGTCGAGAGTAGACTGACCTGTACCGTAGCGATTATCAAAGAAATGCTTGGTGTCCGCATCATTCACGTTTATGGCGGGGAAAGAAAGCACCCCGTCTTTGAACATAGCCTGTAAGCGGACAATGCCGGTGGTGGTTTCTTCGGTGGTGCCGATAATATCAGGGATTTGATGTTGCCGTTCTTTGATTAAAGTAGCGGTTACGTCGCCACCATCATCAATAATAATGTTGGGTTTGTGATCCAGGGCGATACGCACATGACGGTGATAGGTGGCGTTGTCTTCCCCTTTGATGGCAAATACAGGAATCCCTTGATCAACCACTAAGCTTGCGGCTACGTCATCTTGGGTGCTCAGGGGGTTGCTGGCAATCAGGATCGCATCAGCACCACCGGCTTTGAGGGCGATCGCCAAATTAGCGGTTTCGGTGGTGACGTGGCAGCAAGCGACTAAGCGAATACCCGCAAAAGGCTTTTCTTTGGCAAAGCGTTCTTTAATGAGTTGGAGTACGGGCATTTCTCTGCTTGCCCAGGAAATCCGCTGCTTCCCCAGAGGCGCTAAGGACAGGTCTTTTACTTCGTGGTTGAGTTTAGCGATCGTTGCGGTCATAAAATTGTTCTGCTTTACAACTAAAATTGAATTAGTCAATTTTTCTAGTGTAATTCATCAAACCGGGACTGGCGAATAATTACTGTTATTAGTTATTTTTTTATTAATTACTTGCTATTAGTTATTTGTTCTATGTTGCTGACTCGTGGTTGTTTGACTGGGAATGCGAACAACCAATAGCCAACAACCAATAACTAATAACGCTAATAACGAATTTTTGTTAATTTTCGTAAAAATTAGGGGTGAAGTAACTCCGGAGGAATTATTATCAATAAAAACCCGTGATTCCCGCGCGGGAATCCAGAAAACCTCTGTACTTCAGTCGGAAGTCGGACAATAACTGCTTTATCTCCAGAGACTAGAGAAGCAAGCGCAATTTTCTGCGGATTTTTAGCCTTGGCAAGCGCTTCAGGGCAGAATAAAGGGTTTCAATTAAAAAAAAACACATCAAAAAAAGGGTCTATTATGAATCAACAGAACGCGGCTAAACTATATACAGCCATCCTAGCACAGCAAGCTGTAACCGAACAAAAACAAGCGGAAGAAAAAATCAAAAATTTTCTAGAAATGGCTGAAAAACGCGGCTATCATTATACTGAAGAGGAAATTAAAGCAGAACTCAGCCAATTATCAGCAGAAGAATTAGCCTCTTTAATCAATCCAGGAGTCGGCCCAAGACATCATTTGTTACCCCGATAAATTCTCGATAAATTAATGTTATCCGCCGTCGGTACTGGTTTTTTTTGATTTTTTCGGTCGATATTTTCGGTCGATTTTTTAATTCTATTTTTGATTGTTGATTTTTTATAAAATTATGGCAGAAAATTATTAGGGTTCAACCTTATGTCAAAAAAACCGGTTGATTGCCAACAATTTTGCTAACTTCCGCCAACAATTTACTATGAATCCGACTATTACTGCCAATTAAACAACCCCATTGATTCACATCTTCAGAATCATAAATCAGGGGTTTCCCGTTGAGATGGGTTAATTTTCCTCCCGCTTCCGTGAGAATTAATTCCGGGGCGGCTAAGTCCCAATGTTTAGGGGCGGATTTTCCCGAAAAGGAAATATAAATATCTCCTTGTCCTTCCACGATCGCGGCAATGCGGCAACCAATACTGCCGATTTTATATTCTTGGCGACAGGGTAAAGTATGTAAGACTTTTTTAAACTCTGGGGTTTGCCGGTGTTTTGTCACCAAAATAGTTAAATCTTCTAGGCGATCGCACTGAGAAACTTGTAGCTGCTTCACCTCACCACGGCGAGTTTCCACAAAAGTCCCCATCCCTTTTTGGGCGTAATATAATTTCCCCGCCTCGGGAACAACTACCACCGCTAATATCGGTCTGCCTTTATAGACTAGGGCAATATGTACCGCATAGTAATCATTATGGTGAATAAAACCCCCAGTCCCATCTAAGGGGTCAATAATCCATAACCAGGGATGTTCGGCGGTTTCAATACTTTTTTGGGGCAACGTTTTTTTTGGGGGGGGTTGATGATGACAAGTTTCTTCGCTGAGATAACTAAACTCTTCTTGCCCGAAGGCAATGCGTAATTTTCTCAGGATATATTCATTGGCCGCTAAATCCGCAGCGGTGACTACCCCATCTTTTTTTTGCTGAATTCCTAGGGTGAGGTTGGTTGTTCCATGATAGTAACCTTGCAGAATATCCGCCGCACCCCAACCAACTTGACGGGCGATCGCGCCGATTTTTTTTAATTGTTCATCTGTCAAATCAAGCACGATATTATCCCTGTTAAAAATTTGGTAGTTTTTAGCAATGCTGGCTTCATCGCTCAAATGAGCCGTTGGCTATTGGCCGCTTTCTTCTATAATCGCACGGCTATTTTATCACAGTTTATCCATAAAAAAACCAGAGGGGCGATCGCTAAATCGCCTCTCTGGCTTAATTTATTCAACTAGGCCGGTTATTTTCAACTGACTATGGTTCGGGAATTAGCTGGCTTTATTGGCTTTGCGTTTGCGAGCCGCAACTAAGGCACCACCACCGAGCAGAGTTCCTAAGATGGTCAGAGGTTCTGGTGCAACTTCGGAAACCATGCTGCCACCTTCGTCAGAGGTTTGACTGCCGCCAGTGCTACTGCTGCCACCGCCAGTGGATTCTGTGGTGCCACCAGTGCTACTGGATTCTGTGCTGCCACCAGTGCTACTGGTCGTGCCACTATCATTATTCCCAGGGATAGCAGCCGTGCCGGTTTTGCTGCTGTAAGTGCGGTTCCCGGCTGGCCCAACACTCATCAGACGAGTACCAATCATGTCAGAGCTAAAGTCAGCGAGGGAAACTCCAGAGAGTTTGAATGTAGCAGTTTGAAAATCGTCGCCCTTGGCGATACCTTGAGAGCCAATTTCCACCCCTAAGTTGAAACTGGCTTTCATGCCGGTTAGATCCGCACTGTTGCTAACTCCCTTGTTCGTGGCATTGCTGGCACCGGTGATCCCAGTGATGGGTCCGCCACTGATACTGCTGACAGTGACTCCACTGGCATTGGGAAGGTTAAACCAAACACCGCGCAGGTCACCAGTCCATCCAGCAGCACTGGGGACTACGTTGACGCTGACTTCGACTCCTCCGGCTACTTCTTTTAAGTTGACGCTGACGGTGGGATAGTCTTGGGTATTGGTGTTAGTCTTGTCGGTAAGGGTCAGGGTTTTTTCTGCCGCTTGAGCTGGCATGACTGATAACATGGCAGAGGCGATCGCCATAGTTCCAGCCAGGACAGCGCCTTGGGACGTAAATAATTTAGCAGTCATCATGGTCATTTCTCCTGTTTTTTTTGGCAGCGCATCTCCATCGGCGAGTGGTTCTCTCACCGTAGGGGCTATTATTACTTGGCATCGGTGTGGTTCTAAAACAACCACATTGGCGCAAATTTATTTCTTAGCCTGAGCACATCTGGAGCGTGATAATTGGATCCCTGGAAAGCTCAAATAATTAAAGCAAAAATTGAAACAAATATTCACCGTCAGTTACCTGGCTACTTTTATTTTTAGCAAACGCTCCAGATGATTTGCTATCCATCCGATTTGCCTCATCTGTCACCATCATAACAAAATTCACCTCTACTTGGCAAGAGGTTCTCTGATTCTTTACCGAAAAAACATAATTTGTTAAAAATTTGGTAAAGTCTCTGATTGTTTGCCAAACTAGCCCCCCAGCTATTGGTAATTCACCTTGAATTATTAATAGCTTGAGGGAAATAGAGCGAAGCTAATTTTTGGGACTACTGCACCTGCCTGTAGTTGGCAGCAAAATTAAGCAGTTTTTTCTCTGACAAAAATAAAAAAATAATTTAACTGGAATTTAATTGGTTTTGACTCAGACTTTCACCTACCAAATAGTTGTTAAAATTCAATCGCTCCTGCCCCGTATTTATACGGAAAGTTAAATCCTAAAATCAGGCCAGACGTTGGCTTCTGAGTAGTCCTAGCCTATCAGTAGTCTGGCCTCCTAAGTAGAAAATTATCAAGATAAATATCAAGATAAATATCAAGATAAAACTATATAACTTACTGGAGCAAGTCCAGGCAAAGCTGCCGGAAATCATCCCCCCGTTGCGCAAAACTTTGATATTGGTCAAAACTGGCGCAAGCGGGAGAGAGTAATACTACTTTAGCCCCAAGTTCTTGAGCCAATTGAGCCGCCCGGGGAACTGCTCGCGCCATTGTTCCCACAATTTCATAGCGTGGATGACCAACTTCTTGCAAGCGTTGGGCAAATTGTGCGGCGGCATCCCCAATTAATAACACCGCTGCGGCTTTGGTTTGAATGATTCTGTACCACCCCGTATCATCCCCAGTTTTAGGATCCCCACCAGCAATCAGAATCACTGGCGCTGCCACGGATTTTAAGCCCACTTCCGCAGCGTCGTAGTTGGTGGCTTTACTATCATTGATAAACTGAATGCCTTGCCAAGTGACGATCAGTTCTAGACGGTGGGGAACTCCGGGGAATTCCGCAATAGCTTGGGCGATCGCCTCTTTTTTGATCCCGGCTAAACTTGCCGTTGCTACGGCCATTAGCAAATTTTGTTGATTATGGTCGCCACACATGCGCAAAGCATCAGCCCGGACGATTTTTTCTCCTTTAAATACCACCCAGCCATTTTCAATATAAGCGCCATTTTCTGGATCGCCTAAAAGCTGACTTTTGCCTTGGGTGCTAGTCCAACAAGCATCGGGCCAACGAGTAGCTAAATGCTGCCGTAAATAGGGGTCATCGCCATTAATTACCCGATACTCAGACCGTTCTAATAGAGAAGCTTTGATGTTGAAATAGTTTTCGACAGTATAGTGGCGACTCAGATGATCGGGAGTTAAGGTGGTAAAAACGCCTATTTTCGGCGCTAGAGAATTAGCAGATTCAATTTGATAACTGCTAATTTCCGCAATGATCCAATCAATTGGTTTCAGGGGAGCCGTTGGCTCTGGTTTTGAATATTCCCAGGCTAGTTCACAGGCAGCATAGCCGATATTACCACAAGCCGGGGCATTAAGTCCAGGGGTTTGGAAAATAGCCGCAGTTAAAGCTGTTGTGGTGGTTTTGCCATTGGTGCCCGTGATACCCACCCAGGGGGCTTGGTTCAAATTACGCCAAGCGAGTTCTATTTCCCCAATAGTTTCAATGCCCATTTCTCGCGCTTTCACCAGGGGAGGAATATCCCAAGGAACTCCGGGACTGACTACTACTAATTCTAGGGATTCATCTGGGGCAAAAGTATGGTCTAAATGCACTTCAATGCCAATGGCAGCGAGTTGTTGTTGTTGTTGGCGCAAACTGTCAGAATTACCGCGATCGCTCACGGTAACTTGCCAACCGTTTTGCTGCAATAACTTGGCCGCGGCAATTCCTGATTTTCCTAAACCGATGACATGGGCTTTTGACATAGACGGGATATTGAGTGAAAATGAAATACAGATTCTTAGGGTGGGCAATGCTCACCATAAATTTAGAGAGATGCGCAGAGTGAGTGGCAATATCTAACTTTTAACGAGCGCGCCAAAATCTGCCAAAACACGGGCATGATTTCGCAGTAACCCCAAAAGATTTAAGCGGTTGCGTTGAATTGCCGGATCTGAATCCATCACGAGGACACTTTCAGGGCCATCAAAAAAGTTGCTGACTACTGGGGCAATTTCTGCTAAAGCATCCACTAATTTTTGATAATCTCGTGCTGCGCGGGCAGCTTGGGTTTTGGGGACTAGCTGCACCAGAGAATCATAAAACTCTTGTTCAGAAGATTTTTGGAATAGTTTAGTATCGATGACTCGCTTAGGTTCTAATTCAATGGTATTTAGTTCTCCTTGCTTGGCTAAACGGGAGGAACGGTTTACGGTTTCATAGATATTATTCAGGATGCCATTATTGCGGATAGATTGCAAGAATAAGGCGCGCTGGCGTAAATCTAACAAATCTTTTAATCCCCGTTCCGTATATTCTGGGTCATCTTCCCCTAATACCGCATTTACCAAATCATAATCTACTCCCCGTTCTTCTTGCAAAATAGTTTTAATCCGTTGTAAGAAAAATTCAGACAGTTGTGACAATAAATCCGGAGAAGTATCAGGGTAAACTGTGCTAAATTCACTGGCAGCTTGCTCTAGCAATTGATATAAATTTAGGGGTAAATCTGCCGCCCAAATAATATTGACGATCGCCGTAGCTGCCCGACGCAAGGCAAACGGGTCGGCAGAACCAGTAGGCAACATTCCCAAGCCAAAAATACTGACCAATGTATCCAGTTTATCCGCTAGAGCCACCACTTGTCCAGTGATAGTTGCTGGTAAACTATCACTAGCGCCCCGGGGCAAATAATGCTCAAAAATTGCCTTAGCCACGGCTTCTGTTTCCCCAGAAATGCGGGCATATTTTTCACCCATCACCCCTTGCAATTCGGGAAATTCATAAACCATCTGGCTGACTAAATCCGCTTTACAAAGTAATGCCGCCCGTTGGATATCTTTAGCTTGTGCGGCGCTGAGGGATAATTGGTCTGTAATGAAACTGGCAATTTTGATAATGCGGTTGACTTTCTCCCGCACCGAGCCTAATTTTTCTTGGAAAGTGACAATTTCTAACCGGGCAACATAACTTTCTAAAGGTTTGGCGATATCGGATTCGTAGAAAAACTTGCCATCAGCTAACCGCGCTCTAATTACTCGTTCGTTGCCATTGGCAATAATTGCCGATTTGGCCGGATCGCCGTTAGAAATGGTGATAAAATAAGGGAGTAATTCTGTAGTTGGCTTACCCGTTTTATCTCCATCTGGCTGATTTTTTAATACCGGGAAATACCGCTGGTGTTTCACCATTACCGTAGTAATTACTTCCGGCGGTAAAGTTAAAAATTCTTCGTCAAATTTGCCCATTACCGCTGTAGGCCATTCGACTAAGTTGGTGACTTCCGTGAGTAAATCGGCGGAAATTTCGGCAATGCCACCAACTTTTTTCGCAGTGGCTTTGACTGCCGCAATGATTTTTTCTTGGCGTTTTTCTGGGTCTACTTCAATATAAGCTTGCCGTAAAGTTTGAGCATAATCTGCGGCGTTAGCAATTTCCACGGGTTGAGGATGAAGGACGCGATGACCGCTAGAAATGCGATCGCTTTTGAGAGTTTCTGAGCCATTTTCTATGGCGATCGGCAGAATTTCTCGGTCTAATAGTGCGACCAACCAACGTAACGGGCGAGAAAATCTTAAGTCCCCATCACCCCAACGCATAAACCGTTTGCCTTCTAGTTTATTAATCCATTGGGGGACGAGTTCCGTGAGAATTTCCGCTGTGGTGCGTCCGGGAATTTTTTTGCTGACAAAGACAAAATCGCCTTTATCCGTGGGGCGAATTTCCAAGTCGCTTAACTCGACGCCCTGTTTGCGGGCAAATCCTTCCGCAGCTTTGGTGGGTTTACCATCTTTAAAGGCTGCTTGGGCTGGTGGGCCTTTAATTTCCTCTTCGCGATCGGGCTGCTGGGTGGGCAAACCAGAGATTAAAACAGCCAAACGGCGCGGGGTGCCATAGACTTGGGTGGCTTCCGGGGTGAGAAAGTTTTCTGCCAGGGTGCCGGGAATGAGCGATCGCCATTGAGAAATCGCTGTTTCGACAAAGCTTGCGGGTAATTCTTCTGTACCGACTTCTAATAAAAATGTAGTCATATTCGCTCGGGATAACCGCTTGGGGTTTAAGGTTCGTTAGAATAGTGTACCGTGGCTTGATGTTTCACAATTCTACGGGGACAAATTTTTCCTAGTGGGGCGAGTTTCGGGGTGCGATCGGATTTCCAATCGGATATTGATTTTTTTGTCAACAAATTTAGGGTGGGCAAAATGCAAGCCCACCCTACGGACTCAAGGTTGTTTATTAGAGTTCTTAGTTATGAAGGACTGGTAACAGTTTTAACATATCCATATTTAAGGATTTACAGAGGACATTAAACTTGCCAAATAACCATTTTAAATATTTCAATATCCCACTACAAAAACGGTATAATTATGTCATTTATTGCTTGGTCTGCACGGTTCAAACCTCCACTATTTTATAAATATTCTGGAGTTATATCAATTATTAAAAAATGTAACATTTACTTGAAAACCACCATAATTTTTCTTAAAATACAAATTAATGGTGCTTTTAAATTTAGGGAAAATTCACAGAGAGTCCCGAATATGCAAAAAAGTATTCAGTTAAATTTATTCGAGCCTTTATTAGAGATTCCCCACCATTCTCCTGACATTCCATTTCAACCCCCAAAAACCGTAAAGGTGATCGAACTGTTTGCCGGGGCTGGGGGTCTAGCATTAGGATTAGAAAAAGCTGGCTTAAAAACCCAATGTTTAGTAGAAATCGATAAAGATGCCGTGGCTACTTTACGACACAATCGACCTCATTGGCATATTATCCATGATGATATTTCTAAAGTTTCGTTTAAACAAATGTCGGCGGATGTAGTTACAGGAGGATTTCCTTGTCAATCATTTAGTTATGCCGGTAAAAAGCTAGGGCTGGAAGATACCAGAGGCACTTTATTCTATGAATTTGCGCGATGCGTTCAAGAAATTAAACCCAAATTATTCTTAGCGGAAAATGTCCGGGGATTAATCAGTCACCAGCAAGGGGAAACTTTAAAAACTATTTTAGCAATTTTAGAGTCTTTGGGTTATCAAGTTCAATATCGATTGCTGAATGCAGTGAATTATGATGTCCCCCAAAAGCGAGAAAGAATTATTATTGTGGGGACTCGTTCCGATCTAAATGTTCAGTTTTTCTATCCTGAACCTTCTCACAAAATTCTCACCTTAAGAGATGCTTTAAAAAATGTTCCGCCCTCCCCAGGAGTCAAATACAGTAAAAAGAAAGCAGAAGTGTTAAAATTAGTGCCACCGGGGGGATGCTGGAGAGATTTACCGGAAAATATCCAAAAAGAATATATGATGAAAAGTTATTATTTAGGTGGGGGAAAAACTGGAATGGCACGTCGGATTTCTTGGGATGAACCGAGTTTAACTTTGACCACTTCTCCTTCGCAAAAACAAACCGATCGCTGTCATCCCGATGAAACCCGACCTTTTACCGTCCGGGAATATGCCAGAATTCAAACCTTTCCTGATGATTGGGAATTTATGGGAGGGATTACGTCACAATATAAACAAATCGGGAATGCGATTCCGGTAAATTTTGCCTATCATTTAGGCAGATCGATTATATCCGCTTTGACAGGATGTTTTGGCGAATAAATTTAAGAGATAATCTTTAAATTCAGAAATATTTCTTAATTTAAAAAGCTCTTTCAAAAAGTGTTTTAAATAAAGCTTTTTGTTCAGTGGATAACTCTGGTAAATTAGTTATGTCACTAATAACTTTTGGCAAAACTTCAAAAAGCATACTTAAAGAATTTTCTGTATCTGTTGCCAAATCATAAAAAGCAGACCCGCTAATTATTCTGATTTTATCATTGATGGGTCTACGTTGTTTAGTTTTATTATCTGGAGGAGTAAAAGGTATATCATAAATTTTGTTATAATTGTTATCATTTTTAGGAATTATGCCAACATAATATGCAGTAAAATTATGATATTCAGGAAATTCTAAACACTTTAATAAATCATCGTATATCACAACCTGCTGACTACCTTTTGTTGTATTAAATCTATTTTTTATTTCAGCAGTTATTTTTTTTATTTTCATTTTTAATGTCTATAATATGACCTGTACCAAGATTGACCCATCCAGGTATATTTCCAAGAATTTTTTCGTGAAAATCACCAATGGCGTTTTGTAACGTTTTTTGAATTTTTCTAATTTTCTCTCTTTCTATCCATTCTTCAAAATCCATTGAATAAATGGCTCCTTCAAATAGGGCATAAAAAGGGTCGATTGTATTTTTATGCAGATTTTCATCTATTGTTTGTTCTGCATTTTGAACAGCAACAACTACTTTTGTAGTAATTTCTACTAATTTTTCATCGGAAATATAAGGTAAATAGCTCATAAGTCAAACTTTACATTTTTAGGTTTAGCGTCGCTCTCATATATTTATCAAACAGGAGAAATCACCCAAATCACCCTTAACAGATATATATAGAGGTAATGCCTAAGTCCTGTGATTATATTATATACCAGCATTCGGAACAATTTTTGTTTGGTAACGTACCTGAAAAACAGGAGGCTCTGACTCCAGAAAAGCATTCCCCAGCGAAAGCCAGCGAGAGCCGCGAGAGCCTGGGAACGAGAGCGATCGTCACAGATAAATAATAACAAGTAATCAATTTATTTTTCACTCTGAGCTTGCCGAATTAGGCGATCGCGCCACTCACCCCTGTGAGAACGATTTTCATTAAAGTCACTTTCATGTTGGACAAACTCCTAAATCGAGAATAATTTGAATCATCGAGAATAAAAGTGAAAACAGGATGAAATTGAGATCGACACAACGGCCTTGGGGTTTAAGGTTCATTAGAATAGTTTACCGTGGCTTGATGTTTCACAATTCTACAGGGACAAATTTTTCCTAGTGGGGCGAGTTTCGGGGTGCGATCGGATTTCCCATCCGATATTGATTTTTTTGTCAACAAATTCATTACCATACATTAATCGTAAACAAATGTAGGGTGGGCAAAATTTGCCCACCCTACGGGATCAACTGAATTTATTGATCGGAAGAAGTATGATCGTGGTGTTTCCCATCACAATGTTCTTCACAGTTTTCGTGGCAGTTATTGCGAATTTCTGTGCTAAAAGGATTGTCCTGTTTAGTTAAGGAAACTTGAGCGCTGGCAGGTTCAACCACGAATCCGACTAAGCTAAATCCAGTTGCGATCACGCCACTGACAGCCGTTAAAACGATTTTGTTTAAAGTAACTTTCATCTTAGGAAACTCCTAAATCTGAGGATATCTTTAACGATACAGAACAAAAATGAAATCAGGATGAAATTGTTGATGATGGTTACAGCGGTTTTTATTGGATTACAGAGATTGTCTGGATTCTAGCGGGCGCGGGAATGACAGGTTTTTTTGTACTTCATAACTCCGCAAATGTAATTAAAAAAATTTTGGTTATTCGTTATTGCCTGAACAAATAACAAATAACCAACAAACAACAACTAACAACCAAAGAATCCCTACCCAACAACCAATAACCGTTTAAAACATTAACCGCAGTCCCCCAACTACAGCAAAATTATCCACCGCCTCCCCTTCTTCTTTGGCAAAATCCGCCGTTTTGCCAAATTTGCGCGTCCAGTTAATCCCTGTGTATGGAGCAAAACCCCGATTAATCTCATAGCGCAAGCGTAAGCCCACTTCCAGGTCATTAATTCCTGAACCGACCCCAAACTCTTCTACTTCTTGAATTGCCAAATGAGTTTCTAATTTTGGTTCTAAAATTAACCGTTGAGAAAGAAGCAATTGTTTTTCGGCGGATAATTTCGCGGAAATATCCCCTTTGTGACTAATAAAAATAGCGGCATCGGTTTCAACCATATAAGGCAGCATTCCTTGGACTCCAACTACGCCAAAAGCACGTCCTTTGGAAGTATCGCCATACAATTGCTGATAGGCTAAACCCACTTGTCCATCAAAAAAGGGGGTGATTAATTGACCGTAAAGCAGTTGAAGTTCGGCTTCACCATTGCCATGTTCTACATCGACTTTTCCTTTGGTTTTAATCCACAGTCTTTCATAGTCTCCACCCACCCAACTGACTGCATCCCAATTTAATGCATCTTCCTTTTCATTGGCTCGATATTCCAATTGCTCAAGCAATATTAACGAATAGGTGTGATTATCGTGGATGGGTTCGGGCCAATCATGTTTTCCTGAGTGATGATTAGAGTTACGATTAGAGTTATGGTCGGAGTGATTATTAGAGTTATGATTTGAGTTATGATCGGAGTTATGATCTGAGCGATCGTGGGACTGGGAAAACTGCCAATCCAATGACTCCAATGACTCCAATGACTCTAAAGTTGGCGGAAAATTATCCAATTTTTTAGCTGTTTCACCGTAGCTTGACAGAGGATAAGCCAAAATATTGGCTAAAGTTAAAGTGCCGGTTATGCCGATTATATTTAAGATTATATTCAAACAAATCCTGATTTCTTTTCCCTTCACTTAGCGCACCTCCGCTGCCCGGTTAACAACTGCGTTCGCGAAGCGTCTCGAAACGAGAATCGTTCTAAACATTCCCATTTCCATGTGATACATCAGATGACAGTGAAATGCCCATTTGCCTCGCGCATCGACATTCACTTCCACAGACATTTTTTCCGCAGGTTTCACAATCACCGTATGTTTGCGCGGCTTATATTTTCCTGCCCCATTATCTAATTCCATCCACATTCCATGTAAATGAATCGGATGCTCCATCATTGTTTGATTTACAAAGGTTAAACGGAGTCGTTCCCCATAATAAAAAGTAATTTCTTTTTCTTCTGAATATTTTTTGCCATTAAATGACCACATATACCGTTCCATATTCCCGGTTAAATGTAGCTCAATTTCTCGTTCTGGCTGGCGTTGGTCTTCACGGGGCGCGACGCTGCGGAGGTCAGTATAAACTAATACGCGAGTTCCGGTATTTTCTAAGCCAATTCCCGGTTCATTTAAGCGATTTTTTACCATCATTGGTGTACCAGCTTGACCCCGACCATGATTCCTGGATTCATTTGTTTGCCAGTCAAAATTAAGCGTATTTTCTCCAGACATATCATGTCCCAAATGTTCACTATGATTGGACATATCATGTCCCGAATGTCCCGAATGTCCCGAATGTCCTGAATGTTCGTAATTTCCAGACATATTATGTCCCGAATGTCCTGAATGTTCGGAATGATCCATTCCCATATCTGCCATTGTTCTCAGAGGACGTTCGCGGCGATCGGGAATGGCTGCACTCAAACCTTGACTAATGGCTAAAGTTCCGCGAGCATAACCACTACGATCCATTGTTTCCGCAAAAATAGTGTAGGCTGGCTCATCTTGGGGTTCAACAGTTACATCATAAGTTTCTGCTACACCAATCCGAAACTCATCTACGGTGACAGGTTGGACATTTTGACCATCAGCTTGGATGACCGTCATTTTTAAACCAGGAATGCGAATGTCAAAAAATGTCATCGCTGAAGCATTAATAAATCTGAGTCGCACTTTTTCACCGGGTTTAAATAGTCCTGTCCAGTTTGCTTCGGGTGCTAAACCATTCATTAAATAGGTATAGGTTGCACCTGTAACATCCGCAATATCTGTCGGATCCATTCGCATTTGTTGCCAATGGATATCTTCAAAGAAAGTGCTAACAGTTCGTCTTTGATAGTTGTAGTAAGCCCCCATTTTTTTCAGATTTTTCATAATCTGATGGGGATTTTCAAAAGTCCAGTCTGAGAGCAGAATTACATAGTCGCGCTCGCAGACAAACTGGTCTGGTTCAATCGGATCGATAATAATCGCCCCGTAGTGACCCAGTTGTTCTTGTATTCCGCTGTGACTGTGATACCAATATGTCCCATTTTGATTCAGAGGAAATTGATAAGTAAAAGTTTGTCCTGGTTTAATTCCCGCAAAGCTAATCCCTGGCACCCCATCCATATTTTCCGGTAAGATAATACCATGCCAGTGAATTGAAGTATCTTCTTTGAGATTATTGGTGACTTTAATGGTGGCGGTTTGTCCTTCTTTCCAACGGATAGTTGGTCCAGGTAATACGTTATTAACTGTCACCGCTTTTCCGGTTTTTCTGCCAATAGTGAAGGGGGTTTCTTGAATAAAAAGTTCAACCAGATCGGGATATTCAGGGGTTGCGGATGATGGATGGATATGACTGGGTTGTTGCCCATATACAGGAATCAGTTGTTTGTATCCTAATGCCATGCCCAACCCAGTAGTAAAATAAAGGAATTTACGTCTGTTGATCATATTTGATGCCTAACTATTGAGAATAACTGGTGAGAATAACTGGTATTTAACGATGATTGGTGACTGATGATTGGTGACTGGTTAGGGTTTGGATGTGCCAGGTATTATCTATGATGCGATCCAAATATGAAATCAGGATGAAATGGGTCATGGCTGGAATTTCTGCCGGAGGATCGGAGCGGGTTTTGAAATCTGCTATTTTTGCGGAAGATTTCGGCAACAAATAATATTTTTACTCATACATTATTTGCCGGTAATGGCGCAGCATTCCGGCATGAAAGTGAAAAAGTGAATATTTTGAAATACAAATTATCTACCGTTTGATTTGCCCAAATAACACATAACCAAACATAACCAATGATAGATAACAAATAGCCGATAAAAATTTTATGGTTGTTTATTGTTGACTCCGGGCTTGTTGAATCAGTTCTTCAGCTTTTCTAGCCCATTCGCGGGCGCCTTGCTGACTGTAGAGATCCCTGGCGTATTCCAAGACCCGAACCGCATCACTATATAGGTTTTGCCTTAAAAAGACTAAACCAGCACCATAGTAGGCATTGGCATAGTTGGGGTTTGATTCGGCAGCACGACGGAATGCATTTAATGCGTCATCAAGCCGATCGCGGCTAAAGAAGATAAAGCCAAGATGATAGTGAGATGGGGCGTGATTTGGGGCAATTTCTAGCGCTTTTTTGAAGGAGTTTTCCGCTTCCCGTAGTTGGTTTTGTTGTAAATAAAGCAGTCCGAGATAGTAGGGGGGTTCTGGGACGTTGGGGCTATGTCGCATGGCTTGGCGATATGACCCGATCGCCTCCTGGATTTTTCCCTGCTGTTGTTGTACCAGTCCCAGGTTGTAGTAAGCAATGCCCATTTTCGGGTCAAGGGCGATCGCCCGTTGCAAGTAATCATTAGCTTGTTGTAGGTTGTTGCCTTCGAGGAGGGCGGCGCCTAGGTTGGCGTAAGCTAAGGCAAACCCCGGATCGTTTTGAATGGCTTGGTAAAAGGCATCCGCTGCTGCTTGTAGATCCCCAGACTGTCGCAGGGCTAATCCCAAATTATAATAAGCCGGTGCCAGAGACGGATCGATCGCGATCGCTTGCCGAAAAGCGGCGATCGCCTCAGTTAAATTTCCTGCCTGGACTAACTGTAATCCGCGAGTCATCCACTCGATCGCCTGGTCTTGCGGACTAAACTGAGTATATAATATCGGCGTTTCCGGCTGCACTTCACTAGGGAGCACTTCACGAGAGAGCACTGTCGAGAACGAACCCCACAACAGCCAGTTTAAGCCGATTAAGATTGGACAGATTTTGATTTGCAATTGCATATATTATTTGCGCTTAGGGCTTACCTGTCAGTATTTTAAACCATATTCTCCAAACATAAGACTGGGTTTACCGAATCAAAAAATCAAAAAATAATACCATGTACAAAAATTCATAGGGGCGATTTGCTTGCCATTGTTGTCAAAACGAGAGAGGGGAAAAAGAAAATAATTCAAAAAATCAGAGGGAAGCAGAAAAAAGCATAAAATGAAATAAGTAAAAGTCGAGGTGATTAATTTTTGATTTGGGCTTTTTTGTTTTAGCTGGTTTAACCAATTTACTTAATAAAATAAGTTTTTTCTCACCCAAATGAGAAGCGAGACATCTTATCAGGCTCAACGAGTTCTTTTTTGGGGAGATTTTTACCGTGATGAAATCATTGAAGAACTATCCGGTTCGCTGAGTTTTTATTGCCAATAAATAGTCAGTAATAATCAGTAAGAATCAGTAATAAAAAGTCAAGAAACCCGGTTTGTGTATTTTTGGTGATATCGGAGCGGGCCGGATCAGGATAAAAATAAATCTGGAACTATTTTATTAATGAGCTAGGAAGTCGGTATCTTGACTACAAAAAAATTAGGCATTTTGACCAGTGGCGGTGATGCTCCCGGAATGAATGCTGCCGTGCGAGCGGTGGTGAGAACTGCATTAGAGCGGGGTGTGGAAGTTTACGCCATTTATGAAGGATATCAAGGAATGGTGGATGGGGGCGATCGCATCCATAAGTGTGACTGGGGATTTGTTGGTGGGATTTTGCAACGGGGGGGCACAGTCATTGGCACCGCCCGCTGTATGCCGTTTCAAACCAGAGAAGGACGACGCCAAGCGGCGCGAAATTTGCTCTCCAGGGGTATCGATGCCTTAGTCGTGGTTGGTGGAGATGGTAGCCTGACTGGGGCGAATATTTTTTACCAAGAATGGCCGGAACTGCTAAAAGAACTGGTGGAGGTTGGGGAAATTACCGAGGAACTGGCGATCGCTCATCCTCAACTCAAAATAGTCGGGTTGCCCGCATCCATTGATAATGACTTTTATGGCAGTGACATGACCATTGGCACCGATACCGCCCTGCATCGCATTACGGAAGCGGTAGACGCCATTTCTTCCACCGCTGCCAGTCACCAGCGCACCTTTGTGATTTCGGTAATGGGACGCAATTGCGGCTATTTGGCCTTGATGGGGGCTTTGGCAACCGGCGCCGACTGGGTGTTAATTCCCGAAATGCCCCCCACAGAGGACAACTGGAAAGAGAAAATGTGTGAAGTCCTCAAGGCAGGGCGAAGAGTTGGTCGTCGAGATACTATTGTGATTGTGGCGGAAGGGGCAAGAGATAGTCACGGAGATCTGATTTCTTGCGACCAAGTGAAGCAAATTCTCGAAGAACGGTTGGGAGAGGATGTCCGGGTGACGATTTTGGGTCACGTGCAGCGGGGCGGGGCGCCGAGTGCTTACGATCGCATCCTGGGCACGATTTTGGGGTATCACGCCGTTGAGGAAATTTTAGCGGACAAGCCCCACCGCGAGCCGATGTTGATTGGGATGCGGGGCAACCGAGTCACCCAGTCGCCGTTGATGGAATGCGTACAAATTAGCCGTTCCGTGGTGCAGGCGATCGCCGCTGGGGACTATTCATATGCGATGCAGTTACGAGGGCATATTTTTGCCGAAGCCTATAACACTTTTTCCACATTGATTCAGGCGAAACCGCCCGGTAGTGTAGGCGAAAGACCACCGGGCGGTCAAAAGTCTTTACGCATTGCCATTCTCAACTGTGATGCCGCTGCACCAGGGATGAATACTGCGGTTCGGGCAGCAGTCCGGTTGGGCATCGATCGCGGTTACACTATGTTAGGCATTGAACATGGGTTTCGCGGCTTTATTGAAGGAAGAATTCGCGAGTTGGATTGGGTCAGCGTGCGCGGTTGGGCAACCACTGGCGGTTCAGAATTAGGCACCAGTCGAAAAATTCCCCAGGGACGAGATTTTTATGCGATCGCTCGTCACATGGAAAATAATCACATTGACGCCCTATTAATCATTGGTGGCTGGTCGGGTTATCAAACCGCTTACTATTTATATCAGCAACGAGAAAACTATCCGGCCTTTAATATTCCCATTCTGTGTATTCCCGCCACCATTGACAATAATCTACCCGGTGCAGAACATAGCATTGGCAGCGATACAGCCCTGAATAATATTATCGAGGCGATCGATAAAATTAAACAATCCGCCGTCGCGTCTAACCGCTGTTTTGTCGTCGAAGTCATGGGTTTATACTGCGGTTATCTAGCTTTAATGAGTGGCATTGCCACCGGCGCCGAACGAGTTTATTTACACGAAGAAGGCATAACCTTAAAAAATTTGCAGCAAGATGTATCCGATTTAATCTCTGGATTTACGGCAGGAAAAAGGTTAGGATTAGTCTTATGTAATGAAAAAGCCCATCCCGTTTACAACAGTAATTTTATTCGGGATTTATTGACCGAAGAAGGTAAAAAAATCTTCCAAGTTCGGCAGTCAATTCTGGGACATTTACAACAAGGCGGCGACCCCTCTCCCTTCGATCGCATTAGCGCCACCCGATTAGCCCAAAAAGGGATTAACTATCTCATAGAAGAAATAGGCAAAGAATCGCCAGCGGCTTCATTTATGGGTTTGCAAGGAGGACAGGTCAGTTTTTGGAGTTTGGCCAAATTTCCCCAATGGACTGACCAAGAATTTAAACGCGCCAAGGAACAATGGTGGTGGGATTTACGCGCGATCGCGGCAATTTTGGCACAACCGGCGCCCACGCCCTGAAATATCCTGAAATATAATGTTGTTCGTTGGTTGTTGTTCGTTGTTTGTTGTTTGTTGTTCGTTGTTCGTTGTTCGTGGGTAGGGATTCTTTTGTTCGTCAACCACCAACAACCCCCAACCCCCAACCAGCAACCAACCACCAACAACCCCCAACCAACAACCAACAACCAACAACCAACAACCAACAACCAACCAACAACCAACAACAATGAGAATCTTACAGTAGATCAATAATAGACAAGAAAGCAAAATAAATATCTCGATCCCCCCAACCCCCCTTAAAAAGGGGGGATGCCTAAGAATTTTGCAACTGGTCTAATTTATGTCCACAGAAAAGCACTAGGATATAAGAAATGATCAGCAAGATGAACTGAAAATAAAATCAATCGATGAACAACTCTACCTTGAAAATTCTCTGTACAATTACTGCCTACCCTCCTTCAGTGGGCGGAGCCCAGCTACATACCCATAAAATTGTCAGTCTTTTAAACCAAAACCATCAAATTAGTGTCATCACTCATTGGACGGAAAATCGGACTGACTGGTTATTGGGCACGACGTTGAATGCTCCCAAAATAGTCAAAAATTATGACCTCGATGGCGTTCCCGTTAAACAAATTACCCTAAATCAGTCAGAAAGACTGGCTTTAACTCCTTATGTATTGGGATATTATGCGATTAAAAAAATAGCAGTCGATCGCATTTCCGATCGCCTGCTACCTAAATTAGAAGCATCTGCACCGGCAGACTTAGATTTGATTCACAATGTCCGCATCGGTCGCGAAGGACTGAGTTACGCTTCATGGAAACTAGCCCGAAAATTAGATATTCCATTTATTTTTACCCCCCTGCATCATCCCCGGTGGGTAGGATGGAATTATCGGGAGTATATCAATCTTTATCAACAAGCGGATGGAGCGATCGCCCTCACCAATGTAGAAAAGCAAACTTTAATTGAACTGGGGGTTAAACCAGAAAAAATCTTTATTACCGGAATTGGCCCATTAATTGCGGATACCGCCGAACCGGAAGCATTTCGGCAAAAATATGCTTTAGGACGCGAGCCGATTATTTTATTTTTGGGTCAGAAATATAAATATAAAGGATTTCAATCTGTATGGGCAGCCGCGCCAGAAGTATGGAAAAAATTTCCCGATACTCGGTTTATCTTTATTGGGCCACGCACGAATTATTCAAAAAAAGTTTTTGCTCAAATCGCTCAAATCAAAGATGAGCGAGTGATAGAATTAGGCCAAGTTTCCCTAGCAGAAAAAACCAATGCCTTGGCTGCCTGCGATATTTTATGTGTGCCATCTATGCAAGAAAGTTTTGGCGGAGTTTATCCCGAAGCATGGATGATGAAAAAACCTGTCATTGGTGGTGATATTCCAGCAATTAGCGAGGTAATTGATGATGGCGTCAATGGTTTTTTAGTGCAACAGAATCCGGCAGACATAGCTGATAAGATTTGTCAATTGCTCCAGAATACTTCATTACGAGAAAAAATGGGTGCTGCGGGTTATCAAAAAGTCTTAGAAAATTACACTTGGGATAAATTGGCGGAAAAACTAGCGGCGGCTTACCGGCAAGTATTGCTCGGATGATGTCTGAGGGTTATAATGCCTCAAGCGAATCAGGTGCATACCATCTGGTCAAGGACTTTAATTAAAAGATCGCAATCCAAAACCAGAGGTCAAAAAAACTAGATTATTTTGTCAGCATTTAGTGATATTTAGGAGAAAACTATGTCTGTAGTCATCGTGACCGGCTCTGGTGGTCTAATTGGTTCAGAGGCCGCCCTATTTTATGGCAAAGCCGGTTACAAGGTGGTGGGAATTGACAACAATATGCGCCAATATTTCTTTGGCCAAGAAGCATCCACCCAATGGAACCGCGAACGAGTTAGTCAAACTCTCGGCGATAAGTACGAGGATCATACCGTCGATATTCGCAGTGCTGAAGCCATTAATGAGATTTTCGCTAAATATGCTTCAGAGATTGTGTTAGTGGTACATACCGCTGCCCAACCGTCCCATGACTGGGCGGCCAAAGAACCATTTACCGACTTTACGATTAATGCCAATGGCACATTGGTGTTGTTGGAAGCCACTCGGCAATATTGTCCAGAGGCGGTGTTTGCCCATTGTTCGACAAATAAAGTATATGGCGATCGCCCCAACACTTTGCCCTTAGTCGAACTAGAAAAGCGTTGGGAAATTGACCAAAGCCACCCCTACTATCCCAACGGCATCCCCGAAACCATGAGTATTGATGAAAGTATGCACTCCCTGTTTGGCGCATCTAAATTAGCTGGGGATATACTCGCACAAGAATATGGCCGATACTTCGGCATCAAAACCGCCATTTTCCGAGGAGGTGTACTCAGCGGACCACAACATTCCGGGGCACAATTACATGGCTTCCCTTCCTATCTAATGAAATGCGCCATGACCGGCACTCATTATACCATTTTTGGTTACAAAGGAAAACAGGTGCGAGATGTGATTCACTGCAATGACGTGATTTCAGCGATCAACGCCTTTTTCCAGAAACCTAGAATTGCTGAAGTTTACAATCTCGGTGGGGGACGGGAAAGCAATGTTTCTATGGCAGAAGGAATCGAAATCTGCGAAGAAATTACCGGCAAGAAAATGGATTACAGCTATACCGAAACCAACCGCATGGGCGATCATATTTGGTATATTAGTGATTTGAGCAAATTCAAATCTCATTATCCTGAATGGCAACTCAGCTACCCTAATGTCCGAACGATTTTTGAAGAAATCTACGAATTTAATCAAAAACGCTGGGCATAGTCGGTAATGTACTTAATTAAAAATTAGCAGTTAGAAAATATTCGTTACCCACAACTCCCCCAAAGTATCTTTCTTTGGGAGAGTTGGTAAAAATTGTTAGCTACCTAAAAAAATAATTAGTCAGCGGTCTCCTGAAAATAGCGGAGGGTTTTTGGCAATGATTAATGAGGGAAAATTTCCCATCCTGGGAGTAAAAATATCAGCCATTGATTATGAATACGGGGTAAAAACTATTATTGAAGCCGCACAGAATAGACAATCTCTAGCTGTGACGGCTTTAGCAGTTCATGGAGTAATGACCGGATTTTATGACCCGGTACATCGGCGGCGGTTAAATGGATTTGATTTAGTTACACCCGATGGTCAACCGGTAAGATGGGCACTTAATTGGATTCATAAAATTAAACTACCAGATCGCGTCTACGGCCCGACTTTAACTTTAAAAGTAATCGCCGCCGCCGAAACAGAGGGAATTCCCGTCTATTTTTATGGCAGTAAACAGGAAACTTTAGATTTACTCTTAGGGAATTTACGCCGTCAATTCCCCAATTTAAAAGTAGCCGGGGCTGAACCTTCTAAGTTTCGCCGCTTGTCCCCCGATGAAAAACAAGAAGTAATTAATCGGATTAAAAATAGTGGGGCAGCCATTACTTTTGTTGGTCTTGGTTGTCCTCGGCAAGAAGTGTGGGTTTATGAGTATAAAAATTACCTGCCCATGCCTTTAATGGCCGTGGGTGCCGCCTTTGACTTTCATGCTGGGACTGTACCCCAAGCCCCTCCTTGGATGCAAAATATGGGCTTAGAATGGTTTTTCCGATTAACTCAAGAACCCCAGCGTTTATGGAAGCGCTACATCCTTTTAAATCCCGTCTATTTAACTTTTGCTTTATTAGAAACCTTGTCAATTGCTAAACGCCCTGTATTAATGCCCACTGGCATGGAACCCGAAGAGTCCTATGGTTAAACGATGATTTAATGGGTAGATTTGGGTAGATTATAGGGATAGTTATTGGTTATTGGTTATTGGTTATTGGCTATTGGTTGTTGGTTGTTGATTTTGGCATCTCCCAAATAGCGAATAACCAATAAAAGAATGACTATTTTTCCGCTGCAATATCGGCTAAATAACCGCGAGTTAAAAATGGCACATCCACCACTTCCCCGGCAACATTTCCCACTTGGACTTTTAAGCCCAAACCCCCAGCTTTAGTGCGGATATAAGCTAAGGCAAATGGCCCGGTGCTACTGTTAGTATAACTGGTGACTACTCCCACTTTTTCTTCCCCAACCATGACCACGGTTCCCGGTTCTACGGGGGCAGTGAGTTGTACTCCCCAAAGTTGCTGTTTGACTCCTTTGTAGGTGTTTAACCGGGCAATTGTTTCTTGCCCAATGTAACAGCCTTTATCAAAGGAAAGGGTGTGCCATAGTCCCGCTTCTAGGGGATTATAATCTTCTGTAAGTTCATGGTCGGGGGCAGGGCGTCCTTGTTCAATTCTTAACTGTTCCCAGCAATTTTCTCCCAAAGGAACCGCTCCGCTATTGGTGAGGGTTTGCCAAACCTTTGCCGCTGCATCATTGGGCATGATTAAGGTGTAGCCTGGGGTGACTAAACCACTGCCTTCGGCAATGCGTACTTGGCAGCCATTTAGGTCAATGATTTGATGCTTTGTTTGCTCAGAAAAGCTTAAATCTTTGAGTCCAAGCTGTGCTAAAAGTTCGGGACTTTTTGGTCCAATTAAGCTGAAGATGGCGGTGGCGTCACTGAGGTCTTCTAGTTCGACTTTATCTGCTGGAAAAATATAGCGATCGAGCAATGGCATCAGTTTTTGCCGCCGGTTGGGGGAAACCAGGACTAATACGGTATCCTCGGTAATGTAGACCGTGGCTAGGTCAATGGTTCGGGCGGTGGAGGTGACGAATACGGTGTCACAACTTTGACCGGGTTTGAGCATTTGAATGTTGTTGGTGCTTTGGTTGTGTAAAAACCGCAGGCGATCGCCCCCTGAAAGTTGAATTAGTCCCCAATGACTGCGATCGCACAGGGCAACCCCTGTTCGGGCTGCGGTCAATGCCTCCTCATCATTGCCAAAAGAAATCGCGATTTTTTGGCTGAGGTCAGAATCGGTAAAAATAGCCCCGGATGACTTTTGAATTGCTAGTAATTCTGGATTCATTTCTGGTAAATTTCCTCGTAATTTTTATAATTTCAATGATGGAAACATGATTTGGGTTTGATTCACATTTGATTGTTGATGAACAATAATCAAAAATAATTTAACTAGGTAAACTAGCAAATATTTGCTCTACTATTTTTTTGGCTTTTATTTCTAATTTTTTCCAGTCAACATCTCCGGTTTCATCAATTAAACTGGTGTCAATTTCTACTTCCATAGTTTCTGCGTCTGCATGGGTTTTCTGGTAATTAATAAAACAGATTTGATAGCAAAGCTCCCATAGATCAAAAGTTATCTGATTTGCCCCCCTTTTCAAACATAAAAGATAACCGGGGACTGGGGTTTGCACATTTTCATAAGTGGCTGACCATGAAGACGTTTCTAGATATTTACGGAGATTATCTAGTAAACGAATTAGACAAGGTTGCATTAATAATTCGGCTTGTTGCCATGCCAAAGAATTTTTAAATTTAGGTTTCATCGGTCAGAAATATCACAAATTTCATCAAATTTTATCAAAGCTTGTAGGGTGGGTAAATGGAAATGACGAGGCAACTCTTAGACTAATCTAGACTAATTAATATTTTAATTTTGCCCACCCTACCTCTACCTCTTAGTTACTGGGGGGAAGCCACATCAGCACTGAGGGAGGCATCAAAAAAATAAACCCGATCGCAATATTGAATTTTGCTAGAACAAATAGTTTCAATCGCAATATTACTAACATTACTGACATCGAGGGCTAAAACCACTCTTTCTCCCGATGACACTGTATTTACTGAAGTTTGTTCGCCATCTAAATAGACAATCACTTGATTGGCAGGACTGGCACTATGGCGATCGCGCATCCCAAATTCTAGCCTCAGACTTTGGAAATTTCTGCGGTTGGATCTATTCGATCTATTGGTATCTTCACGTTGGCGGATTCTACAGGCGAGAGACGCAAATTGGCTCCCCGGACCGAGAAACATCACAGACCGGTAAACTTCTCTACCGACAGAAACATCTTCTACTTCTCTTCGCCACCGTCCAGGGCTTTCGCTGACACATTGCGTTTCAAATAGCCAAGCTAAACGGGATTCGTCTTTAGCTTCTGCCATGAAGGGAGTTGAGGACAGGATCGCAACCGACAGGAAGCCAGCAGCAAGGAATTTAGGGATCAACTGGGTTGTTTGCATTATGTGAAGAGAAAAGCTATTTTAGACTCCCCGATCATACCGAATCTATTTCCAGGCGATCGCCTAGTTATAGGAATTTTTAGGTGAGTTTTTTCCATGTTTGTGGTTTCTGGGGTTTTGCCGTCTAGTCTGGAGATAACGGGGGCTTTTCCCAGACCCCAGACTAGACCGAAGTTGCATGATGTTTATTTTTTACTCGTAAACACGGTGGTAAACATCATCAGCATTCCACCCAGGAACAGCGCGATCGCCAATCCACCCGCAATCCAATTCTCTAGTTCAGTGATTTCCATGAGACTTTTTTTAGATAATCTTACTTATTATCATCTCATAGCGGTTCGCTTTCGCGATCCGCAGAACGCGGAATCGCCTGCTTGAACCCATTGCTTATCTGATAATGCCCAGGTTCACTTCGCGATCGCGGTGAATGCCTGACCCGGATGGAGTCCTTGGCTGATGTTTTCTCGGAAATACACCAGTTTTTTGGCTCATTCTTGGCGCAAATTTCTGTCCTGCTAACGACCTGATGTTCTTTTAACTTAGTTTAACTTAGATTAATGATTGACTGGATTTTTGCCTTTTCCCATACTCATTGCCTGGCCATTTGTGGCTTTTTGGTGCCCGCGAACCTGCTGGCCACCTTGCAAACCATGATTTTTACCCCTTGGCCTCGATTTCGTCCCCGAGTGCCGCTCGTCGTCACCGTTGCCAGCTTGTATGCCTTAACGATGGTATTTCACGTTTTTACCTGGTTTGCCGTTGGGGTCGTGATGGCGCCGACCTTTATTTTGCTATTTTTGGCCTGCGTTTGTTTAATCATTAATGGTTGGGCGATCGCACATCCAGCCAGTCTCAGCGAACTCTTACTGCAAATTTGGCATTGGTTGAAATTGTTAAGCAATCTGTTAGGCAATCTGTTAGGCAACCATAAGGCCACAACATTTCCCTTTCGTTCGGTACAATCTTCGGTTAATGCCGATTAACCGAAAATGCTTAATGACGGTTGATTCTGTTAATGGTTGAATTTTAGAAATGCTCAATTTTCTAGACTTCAACCATTCAGGAAAACCAGCCATAAAGAAAGCCGAACGGCATTCTTTAAATCAAGAAATCATGGAAATCACAAATTTTACTTAGCGATGAAAGATAAGCTTTTGAATTGGTTAAATATCGTCTTAATGGCCGATGTATTTTTCGTCCTGTTGAGCTTTTTTTGGTTTGCGATCGCCTTAGTTGGGCGTTCCCTTGGCGTCCCCCTAGGTTTTGACCTTTGGTATAGCCTTTGGGAGCCGGTTTTTACTCCCGCGATCGGCATTCTCATGGCCGGTGCCATTCTCACCGGCACGATCAACTGGATTTCTAAAAAGCTTAGTTCCTCCACCGTCAAATAACCAGTAGAGACACGGCATTGCCGTGTCCTTATTTTTACATAGTTTATTCGGCCATTTATGACCTTTGTCCTCGCTTGAGAAAGCGGTATAGGAACACAAACAGGTCGGAAATCCCGTTGCCCCATAGCGGGATGGAAAAGTGGCCTGGCTCACCCCAGAAGAACTGAAGACTAAGCCAAAACTAAGCCATACTTAATCTACGCTAAGAAACCGGGTTTATAATTCCGGGGGAGCGATCGCCTAATTTCTCAAACTAAAATGTAGGGTGGGCAAAATTAAAATGTTAGCCTAGGAGGTTAATCTAGGGGTTTCCTCGCCATTTCTACTTGCCCACCCGACAAGATATCCGGGCTTTCGTTTGTCCCCAAAACGCGGCTTTATTCCCAAGAACTTAAGGCGCGATCTAAAATTTTTCTCGCTGCTTCCGCTTGGCTTTTTGCCATCAAATAACGCTGATTTGCTTGGGCAAAAGCTTTCAGCACCTTAAACCCGTCTTTCAACTGACTAATTTGCTCCTCAGTCACCGGAGCGTCATTAAATAAAATATCAATTTGTTGACGAACTTGCAAGGCTTCTTCTCTGCTTTGAGTTACTTTTAGTTTCAAAGATGCCAAATTATTCAGAATTTGCACCGCTTCTGTCACCGGGTCGTCATATTCTTCTGTGTCTAGGTCTGGAGCTTTAACTTCCACAAACTGAGCGGGGCTAAAGCCATCGGCTAACTTTGTTTTTAGCTTTCCTTCGTCTATCAACTCCATCAGTTGATCCATCGCTTTATCGCGATTTTTCGGGGAATCTTTGCCTCTAACATTAATGACGATTTCTGGAGATTGTGGGATTGTGTACTGAACCATTGCTTTTTCCTGAAATCAAAATTATTACTCAATTATTACTCAATTATTACTCAATTATAATGGCTGAAATTATCGTGCGATCATCGTGCGATCGCGCATCCCGATATCGCCAAAAAGTCGCTAAATTTTCACAATTTGTTAACTTCATCAAATGTCAGCATACCATTGAGACTGCCTGGAAACTGTCTTAAGACTATTTTATAGTAAATTGGTGAGTCAGCGTCAAAAAATTTACTCACCGGCTAAACTATTCCTCCTAGAAATCAAAGAAATACCTCACCCAAAAGCCTCCTTACTAAAGGGGGTTAAGAGAATCTTATACGATATGAAATCACCCTTGTTAACCTCATCCCATGTGCCATAAAACAACGGGAGAAATTGTCGGGATCTGGCGGTGGCACCCACGTGATGAAATCATAACAGCCAAGTTACTTAAATTTGTTGGTATAGCTGCGTTTATAAAAACACCGGAATAATCAGCGCCATAAACCAGCCAAAAAATACCAAAACTTCAATTATTTTCAACAAATTGGTAGAATTAAACATTTTCAACATTATTTTTGCGTAAATTTTGACTTTTGCTTTTGCAACCAATTCAGCGTATTTGCTTTCCAGTGACGGGGACTATCTTGGGGGCGCACCTGCCAATTAAACATAGAAATAATCAGCGGTATTCCTCCCACTTTAGCTACCATAAGTAAGTGGATTAATAAACAAATTAGCATCACCACCCAAGAGAATAAATGCAGATAATACCCAGGATGATTTAATTCGCCATTGGGTAGCCATTCTTCTTTCATAATGCGGCCAGAAAAAGCGGCTAATACGGCAGCCACTAGCATTAAGGTATTGACTACACGATGCCAACTATACCAGCCGATATGTTGATTCAGTTTGCCCAAATTTTTGACAGAATCCGGCTGTAATAAGCGTTTTTTTCCTGGGTGAAAACTATATAGAGCAAAAGCGGGAAAAAGCAGAAAAAAAGTAACGGCAATTGTGCCGTGAATATCTTGAGTTCCTGATAGGTTGGGTAGGGGAATTTTGCCCCAACGACCGTCGTAGGTATTGTAAACCAAAAATCCGGTGATGATTGCCCCGATGATTAACAATCCATTGACTCCATGTAACAGCCGCAATAGTAACGGTTGGTAAGGACGATTCCGCAACATAGTTAGTTTGGTGAATTAGTTTCGCGAGTAGATTAGCTATGGGCGATTATAACATTTTTTGGCTAAAATAATTTTAGCCTGATTAGCCGGATTTTTTCGGCTAGTTATACCAGTTACAAAAATTCATCCCACAGCCCCTAACATTCCTAGGGTGGGCAAAAAATTTGACCCACCTTACCATATATATATGATGGTAAAATTTTGCCCACCCTACAATATAAATACTGATTAACCGGATTTTTTTCGGCTAGTTAGTCAATTTTGGTTAATCTGTTGCCTTTGACAACACTTTGCCCCCGGTTCAAATTTGTTTCAATTGTGCTTGATACAATGCTGTAGAAGCGGTTCGCGAACCGCCCTACATTAGGTTAATCTTGATAAATTGACATAACTGACATAACTATTTCGGTCGAACGATCAAAACTCCATAAGCATCAGGAGAAAGATACTTTTGCACCGCTTCTCGGATATCCAATGGTTGCACTGATTGAATGTGCTGAGGATAATTTAATGCCGAGGCTAAGTCTCCCAGCATTGATTGATAATAACCATATAAATTAGCCCGATCGCTTGGTGCTTCATTGCCAAAAATAAATCGATTTGCCACTTGAGTGCGAATCCGACTAATTTCGGCTTCGGTGACAAATTCCTGGTGTAAAGTGCGAATATGTTGAGCGATCGCCGCTTCCACGATATCCAGATTTTCTGTGGGCAAATCCACCGAAATATAGAAAATTCCTTGAATTCGGTGATTGATATTGCTCACAGAAATATTAGAGACTAATCCCCGGTCTTCTCGTAAATCTTTAATCAGACGGGATGTCCGACCGGCACCTAGAATAGAGGCTAATACATCCAAGGGATAAGTTTGGTCTAGATCCAATAAACCGGGTACTCGCCACATCATTACCAGTCGCGATTGTTGCAGGGCTTCATCGACAATTTCTTGGCGCACAATTTCCTGAAAATTTGGTTCTGGAGTGAGCATTTCCAGGGGGTGAGGCATTTGGGAACGATCGCTTTTTTCCCGCCCCTGGGGTTTAACATGGGTAAACCCTTCGGCAATAATTTCGATCATCTCTTCCACGGGCAAATTCCCCACAGCTACTGCGGTCAAAGACTCCGGTTGATACCACTGAGTATGAAAATCTCGCATTTGCTGTGGAGTGAGGCTAGAAATCACCTCCACCGGACCGAGGACGGGACGACGATATGGTAAGTGGTCAAATGCCAGTTCCATTGCGCGGTAGTAGGTGCGACGACGGGGATTATCTTGCGAGCGGCGAATTTCTTCGAGCACCACCAAACGCTCTTTTTCAAAGGCTTCATCGGGAATAGTGGGGTTGAGCACCACATCCATTTGCAACGGCGCTAGTTCCGCAAAGTCTTTCGGCGCAGTGGTAATGTAATAGTGAGTGTAATCTTGGCTGGTGGCAGCATTAGTGACCGCACCGCGCTCTTCGATTTTGCGCTCAAACTCCCCACTCATAAGTTGTTGCGTGCCTTTAAAAATCATGTGTTCGAGAAAATGCGCCATGCCGTTGATTTCATCGGCTTCTATGGCTGAACCAATGGGGTTCCACAGGCTGAGATTAACCGCTTCTACGGGCATTTGTTCGGCCACAATTGTCAAGCCATTGGATAATCGATGAATCGTCGGTGAGTTAAGGCGATTGATAGCAGGAGATTTGAGCAGAGTTGATATCATGGATAAATAATTCGACGGATTGTATGTTCCTGGATCTATCTTAATCGCCTTGTCAAGAAAAATCCGAGAAAAGTCGGGAAAAGTAAACAAAAACTCAGATTAAGTCAGATTAAGTCAGATTAAGTCAAATTAAAACAGAACTAACCCAGCCTTGCGTTGGGTATGATTAGATTATTATGATTAGATTAGAATTAGCTCATTGATTAATTTTATTGCAGTTTATTGTAGTTATATTGTAGTGATTCCTCAAATTATTATGGCTGAATTTTCGACAATTCCACAATATTCTCAACAGTACGATCGCGCCGTCCAATTTGCCCTAGAAGCCCACCGCTATCAACAGCGCAAATATAGCCGTAAACCTTATATTCTTCACTTACAAGCAGTGTCGAGTTATGTGTGGTTAGAAGGGGGAACCGAAGCAGAGGCGATCGCTGCTTGGTTGCACGATTATGTAGAAGATGCCGCCCCGAAACAAGGGCTAACCGTTGACCAAGCTTTTGCCAAAATTACCGATAAGTTTGGGGCAGAAGTAGCGGCAATTGTGCGCGGTTGTACCGAATGCGATCGCAGTGGCACTTGGAAAGAAAGAAAAGAACAATATATCCAGCAAATTGCCGCTGGTTCCGATAGTGTAGTTTTGGTCAGTTTAGCCGATAAATATGACAACTATACTAACGGTTATCTGCGGGAACCATTCAATCCGAATGTGATTAAACACCGACCGAGACTAATGTGGTTTGGTGAGTCTTTGGCGACGATCTATTCTGAACGGCTTCCCGACAGTTGGTTAGCCGTTCAATTTCGGCAAAATTTAGACCAGCTTAAAGCGATTTATGAATCAAATAATGACTAAATAACTAAGTAATTAAACTAAGTAATTAGCGTAGCCGTTATTTTGCCAGAGGTCTATTCAACTAAACCGTCGTTTAAACCGTGGGTCGAGGCGATCGCTTTTTCGGCTATTACAAACAGAACATAGGGTTTGTAAATTACTCAAATCGTTCGCCCCTCCTTTCGCAAGAGGAATAATATGATCTACTTGAAGATTTTCCCGACTGCCACAACTGCGACATTGAAAACCATCTCGATTTAACACAAATTGTCTTACTTCTGGGGGAATTTTAATCCGGGGTGTTTTTGTCATAGTTTTTATGATTAAAATAAGTTACAGTGAAGTTACCACAAAGACACAAAGGACACAAAGATTTGATCTAGAATGCTTTTTCAGATTAAAAATAGAGAAGTGACTCGTAATCTGACGATATGCTTTTGCCTCCTATTCTTTCTTCTCTGTGTTCTTTGTGTCTCTGTGGTTTTACTGAACTGTCTAAAATTAACCGATTAAATCCGCTGAAATCGTCTCAGTATTTTCCCGGAATTCACCGGCATCGACAAACTCATCACCAGAAACATTATCAGAAATAACCGGCAATTGCTGACCGTATAAATTCATCGATTGTAAGCAAGCATTAATCCCTTGAACCGCCTGATTATAAGCCGCAATTTTTTCCTCAATAATATCGAGATTTTCTTGATTTTGAGCAATCTTTAACTCCGCTTCCTTTTCCAAGCTTTTCTCTAAATACGCCCGCGCTTGATCGTATTTTTGGAGAATATCTAACTTGTATTGTTCCGCCAAAGGTAACACTTGAGTTTTCAGAGTTTGGTTCATCCCTTGCCGGAAATGACTGCGAATAGTCGCCGCAATTTTCGGCTCAAAATCTAACTTGAGTAATTGGCGAATTGCCGGTTCTGCCTTGATGATACTTTCAGCCCCATAACTTTGAGAGGTTTGTTGCAAGGTTTGGCGAAATTGATAGATAGAAAAAGTGCCTTCATCGTAAAATCGGGGACTTTCCCGCACATAGCGATCGCATTCTCGCCGCGCTTCATTAGCAATCAAACTTAACAAAGTTTCCTCTAACTTTTTAAACTGCTGTTCAATTCCCCCATCGTCGCCCAACAACCGATACAAATTCAGATAAGTATCGGTTTTTTTCACGGAGTCCAAAAGACGCTGACAGAAATTTGTCACCACCATTTGAGCATATTCCACCAAAACATCCTCTAATTCATTGGCAAGATAGTATAATGCTTCCACCAAAACCGCCAAAAAAGGCGCGGTGGCATTCCGACTATGGCTACCCGTTGCTTTTTTATAAGCTTCCAGCACAGAAAACTGATGCAGTAACTCATCAAGTCGGGCGACCATTTGTTTTTTCAGCCGATTAAAATCATTTTCAAAATCTGGATCTTCTTCGGCAATAATTAGGTTAATTTTTTTCGCCAAATATTGCTCTAACTCACTGCCAATGGTTTGCAATTGCTGGTTGAGTCGCTCCAACTCTTGCGCTTTCATCGCATCGATTTCGCGAGGTTGACTGGCTAGGTTTTGCCGTTGGCTATTATAGTAATTTTTTAAACCGATACAAATTGGTTGTAAATCGTTAGCTAGAGTAGTAAACAGTTGGGGGCGCTTTTCATTCGTAAGATACTGAGTAATCGCTTCCCGAAATGTCTCAATCCCACTATCTTGAATGAGTTGATCCATTAAAGGTGTCCCCCACTCACTCAAAATCCGCACATAGTTTTCATTCGGGGTTTCATACCCATTCACGGAAACCCGAAATTCACTGCGGGAAAGTTTCCCAGAGTTGGCACAATAGTTGTTAAATTCGCTGACAAATTGGGGGGTTTCTTCTTGTCCCCCAAGTCCTTTAACACTTTCGGTAAATATGGAGTCTAACCCAAAGCGATCGCGCCCACTGGTTTGTTTAATTTGACTGCCATAAAATCCCAACAAGCCACTGGTTTTATAAATGCGGTTGGTATCGCGAAACTGAGTCTGGATCAGTTGATCTAACCGTTGTCGTAATTGAGCATTATACCAGGTTTGGTCAATCCGGTTAAACACATAAAATACACGGTCGCGAATTCCGGGATTACTCTTAATTTTTTCCAGTAATTCCGTCTCTTCTGTGGTCATATCTCCCGCTGCCGCTGGTTTTAAAACCATCACCACCGCCGAAGTATCCGGGTTTTCCACTTTCTGATAAGTTAGCTGGGCATCTTTTTTTACTGGGGCATCAATTCCCGGCAAATCAACTAAAATATTCCCATCTTTTAGCAGGGGATGATGACAATAATACTCCAACCGTTTCAACACCGCACTATTGCTACCCCGTCGCGCATAATCTGCCGCTTTACTCAGGTTAGCAAACCCCAATTGATCCATAGAATAGATGGCATTGTGAACTGGGTTAATGCGATCGCGGTTATTTTGATAACCTTCTATGAGTAAACTTAACGCTTTAGCTTGCTTGGCATATTCAGACTTACTTTCTCCCCCCTCTTTTTTAATAATCTCCTGGCAGATTTCTTGTAACTTCTCGATTACTTCGGGGCGATCGATATTTTCTGGATCTATAGAGGTACTCAACCCCAAATTCTTGCACATCATTCCGAGTTGCTCGCGAATTTCTGCTTGACTTAAAAACGTCAAAACCACCCGTTCTTGATTGGGTTCGGCGTATTCAATATAACATTCGGTTCCCGTCGCGTGTCCCTCGGCACTGTATAATAACTCTCGTTCTAACAGCGCATTAATTAACATCGATTTCCCGGCACTAAATGCCCCGGCAAACACAATTTCAAAGCGAGGAGAAATCGCTTTATTTAAGGAATGTTCTACAGCGATAGTATTGTATTGCGATCGCAGGTTTGGTTCTTGCTGGAGCAATTTTAACAAGGCATTAACTTGGTCTTTCAAGTTAGCACATTCGGGATGATTAACAGTCATATTTTTCCGCTGGTTAATAGGAATATTTTATTTTACCAGGAAATGTTGTTTTTTTACCACAGAGACACAGAGGACACGAAGAAAGAGACGAGAAAGACGAGAGAGACGAGAGAGACAAAACCGTTATCCCATCCGTTGCCCAAGTATATCCGCTGCCAATTGGGTTGTGCGCCCTCAGAAACCCGGTTTCTGGGGTTCAACCTATCCCCTGCCAACTACTATTCCAAAACCAAATAGTCAACCTATCCGCTGCCAACTACTATAAGAAACCGGGTTTCTGTTGTGGATATCAGAGTTAACGGTAAGATGCGCCCTCAGAAACCCGGTTGCTTATATTAACCAATTTAACACCCAAAAAATTGCCGCACCTAAGACCGCTGACACCGGCACAGTCGTCACCCATGCTAAGATAATTGACCGCATAGTTTCTAAACGAATTGACCGAAAGTCCTGCACTAAACCCATGCCCACGACTCCACCAACTAAGGCATGAGAAGTGGACACCGGCAAACCTAAACAGGAGGCAATTAATACGGTGGTTGCTGTAGCTAATTCCGCCGAAAAACCGCCACTAGGTTGTAGAGAAATAATCTTTTCTCCCACGGTGGTAATCACGTTTTTGCCCCAAATTCCTAGTCCAGTGACAATCCCAGTTCCACCAAGAATTAAAATCCATAGCGGCATCTGAAAATTAGCCCCAGGGATTTCTCCGGTTCGCAAAATGTAGGATATGGCCGCTAAAGGCGCGATCGCATTTCCCACATCATTCGACCCGTGAGCAAACGCCACAAAGCAAGCACTAATTACCTGAAATTTAGCTAATTGTTTCTCCACTAAAGAAGCAGCACAGGCATTTTCTTTATTTCTATGATTGTCTATACTATTATCTACATTATTATCTGTATGATTATCTGTATGATTATCTATATTATTATCTATATTACTTCCGGCTTCAGCACTACGCCAAATCATCACCGTCACGGTGACAGCGGCTATCGTTCCTAACAGTAAAGGTAAATCTTGGGGCGGTAAAATTACACCAAATTTATCGTCAATCCAATGATTCACAGGTGCGGTTACAGTAGGCAGCGCGATCGCCCCAAAAATGCCAAACAACGCCGCACTTAACCAAGGAGTCCATTCTTGCAATTGTTGCAGCGGCGCCGCCCGATCTAAAATAGAATATTTCACTACCCCATAAAAACCAGCCGCGATCGCCCCGCTGACCAACGGTGTCACCAACCAAGTCACAGAAATCATCCCAATAGTTTGCCAGTCTACTGCCTGAAAACCAGCCGCCACCCAACTAAACCCAGCCAAAGCCCCCACCACCCCATGAGAGGAAGACACGGGCAACCCCCAACTGGTAGCAATTTGCAGCCACAAACCACAAGCAATCATCACCGACACCATCCCCAGCAACAACACTTCCGGTTGACCCACAAAAAACCGGGGATTTACCACCTGGGTCGCCAAAGTTTCCGCCACCCTATGACCAAAGATCGTCGCCCCGGTAAACTCTAAAATCCCCGCCGCAGTCAACGCTTGTCCTAGAGTTAAAGCTTGGGAACCCACTGACGTACCCATTGAATTAGCCACATCATTAGCGCCCAAATTCGCCGCCACATAAAAGGCTAAAATTCCTAGCAATAAAATTGGCAAAATTGGCCAAATTGGCAACGATAAAGTCAAAAAATCTAACGTCATACTGATAATTATTTTTCCCGCTTTTCTAGTTAACTAAATCACAAAATAAACCCTCTTATCTGAAGACAAGAGGGTTTATTGAAAGCAAAATTACTGAACCATAATGCTAGGTATGACCATTACGGATGGGGGTTCCGCAAGGATAGGTGGCGACTTGCTTTGGTCTGTGTCCATTTTGCAGAACTTTGGCTAAAGATGTTTCCGGGGATTTTTCCTCTTTCGCTTGTTCAGCCTTAGCCATCAGATAATCCAATTTTAGCTTAGTCACCATTTCCAAGCGGCGATCATAGAGACGCTTCAGCGGACGAGGGGCGCATTGATGCATCACATACGCGGTGATCAACGGTAAAGCGATCGTGCTGTCGGTATAGCAAACCACCGTATTCGGCAATTCATGGGGATCTACCTTGCCCCAGCTTACCGCTTCACTCGGAGTTGCACCAGACAGACCTCCGGTATCTGGACGTGCATCAGTGACTTGGATAAAATAGTCGTGACCCCGTTCTTCCAAACCCAGCACTTCGTGAATTTGCGGCTGGGTTTGCAGCAAGAAGTTCTTCGGACTGCCACCACCGAGAATCAGCGCCGCACTTTTACCAGGGACATTCGTGCCGGTTTCCCGCGCTGAGTAGGCGATCGCGGCGGTTTCGTTCACATCGATCGCTGGATCGATAATCAACTGAGAACCTTCTAAAGCCACTGCTGCCACATTCATGCCAATAGAACTATCCCCAGGAGAGGAAGTATAAACCGGTACGCCACATTCATAAGCCGTAGCCAACAAGCAAGAGTTTTCAATGCCCAATTGTTTCTCGGTTTCCCAAATATACTTGCCTAACAAATGGTGAAACTCAGCAGTTCCCATCCGTTTTTGGAAAGATTCAGACATCAGCAGGCGACGAATAAATGCATCGGTTTCTAGCAAGACATCGTAATCAAAGATAATGTCATAAATCCGAATCTGTCCGCTTTGTCGCAGCTTAATATCATCCGTAAATGGACTACCACTATACAGGCTTAAACCCAAGCCATAGTGAATATCGTGATACAGATTAGCCCCAGTGCTAATGATATAATCGATAAAACCGTGACGAATCAACGGCGCTAAGGTGGAAATCCCAAAGCCCGCTGGAGTCATCGCACCGGACAGACTCAGCCCGACGGTGACACCTTCGCGAAATACTTTTTGCTGAAGCAAATGGCAAATTTCCCGCAAACGCGCAGAGTTGTAAGCGGTAAAATAGCTGTCAATTAAATCAACAATATTAATTTGCTCCGACATGGGAACGGGGGCAATTTTACAGCCAAAATTCGGTGACATATTCAACCTCAGATACAGTGCTACAATTGAGTTGGTTTCAAACCGATCGCGAATCCACACTTTTGCCGGTTCATCACGGTTCATCATCACGGGTCAAAATCGATCCCTGACTGTCTCTAAGGACGGAATTATCCTTGCAGTCAAAAGTCAACCAGCACCCATTTCGTTGCCGATTTCTTTCCGAGTCGCGGTTTTTTGCGTCTGCCGCTGGTTCAGAAGTGATGCGGAAGTGATTTTGAGCTGATGAAGCCAGAATGAAGCCAGAGTCTTGCCAGGGTTGGCGACCATCCGCAATCCCCAGCAAAACAGCAAAAACTATGGGACTCAAAAGCAAATCAGCTATTCAAGTCTTAATGAGAAATTTTTTAAGTCTAGATCAACTCTCGTCTCGTTGCTGTTGAGTTCAGAGTTATCTCACCAGTGGAACTATTACACCAACAACTGACCAACCTTTCCTAGTAGGTTGATCAGTCACATACTAGGCGCCTCACACCGATTCGTCCAGGAGAGCGCCGGGTCGAAATGTCTTTTCCGCTTGAGTTGAAGATCCAGATACCATAAGGATCTCCAGGGGTAGCCTGTTAAAGTTGTAATTTTCAACTGTGTTTCTGCCACCTCGTATGAACAACAAATCTAATTTCAATGTACTCTATCTGATTCGTAAATGCAATAGGTATTGTTAAAATATTGTGAAAATTTGGCGAGAACTTTGCGGCATATAGTCAAGAATTGATGATATTTGGGTTGATTTGGCGGGAAATTCCCGGAAAACTCTCTCTAAATCAGCAACGCTTGCCCTTAACCCTCTAACTGGCCTCTGAATGGTTCCGCTCCGCTCCAATTGCTGCTAGAGATGCGCCTAGAAAAATTCCCGAAAAATTTTTTGGCTAATCACTAGACTTTTCGTAATGCCTTGGTATATAATGGAAGACTGTGAGTTTTATTAAGGACTATGCACGCTGAAGAAATTATCCGTTCGATTGAAGCGGAGCAACTTAAATCGGATCTACCGACCATTTATGTCGGTGATACCGTAAGGGTTGGCGTCAGAATTCGTGAAGGCGGCAAAGAAAGAATCCAACCCTATGAAGGGACTGTGATTGCAATGCGCAATGGTGGCATTAACGAAACCATTACCGTCAGACGGATTTTCCAAGGTGTTGGTGTAGAGAGGGTATTCCTGCTTCATTCACCTCGCATTGAAAGTATTAAGGTGGTGAGTCGCGGTAAAGCCCGACGCGCCAAACTGTACTATCTGCGCGAGCGCGTGGGTAAGGCAACTCGTCTGAAACAGCGCTTTGATCGTCCTGTATAACCGTAACTGAAATTACGCCAGCGAAATCAATTAATTTAGGTCGTTGACAAACGGGCAAATCTGTACTAAACTGGAAATACTGAGCTACGGTTGAAGTAGATTCAGCCTGTGCGCTCTTAGTTCAGTTGGTAGAACGCAGGTCTCCAAAACCTGATGTCGGGGGTTCAAGTCCTCCAGGGCGCGCTGAACCATCGCTCTATAAAGCATGCCCGAAAGTGTGTAGAATATAACTAATACTTTCGGGCAAATTACTCTTGGCGTTGGTTCAAAAGCGCGAAAACTACCGGATCACCAAGTCAAAAGTCTGAGGTAATTTGTCACCCCGCTTTCCGTGCATCACGGCAAGCTGGAATCAACGACAACCAAAAGTCTTGGGACGCTTAATTGGAAGAGGGAAAAATCGTGGCCAAAAAAACCGAGGGAGAAATTCAAGAAGCGCAAAAAAGCGGGTTTGACCTGGCGGCCTTTTTTGATGGAACCAAAGAGGAACTCACTAAAGTAGTGTGGCCTTCCCGGCAACAGGTGATTAGTGAGTCTGTTGCTGTCCTATTAATGGTGATTCTCTCCGCCAGCTTAGTATATTTAGTAGATAATTTTTTCGGTTGGGCAGCTAAACAGGTGTTCTGATGACTTTTGCATCGGATGAATCAGAATATTCGCCAGAACAGGAAAGCCTAGATCAGGAGTCAGCGACCTCAACTAATCAAGGGCGCTGGTATGCGGTGCAAGTGGCCTCCGGCTGTGAAAAGCGAGTCAAAGCAACCTTAGAACAGCGAATTCAAACCCTAGATATAGGTGACAGAATTTTTCAGGTAGAGATTCCGCATGTAGCTGCCGTCAAAATTCGTAAAGATGGCAAGCGGATGCCCACGGAGGAAAAAATATTTCCTGGGTATGTGCTGGTGAAGATGGCGATGGACGACGAAAGTTGGCAGGTTGTCAAAAATACTCCCCATGTGATTAACTTTGTCGGAGCCGAACAAAAGCGCAGCTATGGTCGAGGACGCGGCCATGTTAAACCCCTACCACTTTCTCCGTCTGAAGTGCAACGCATCTTTAAACAACGGCAGGACTCCGAGCCAGTTGTTAAAACTTCCCTGGCTCCCGGAGAAAAGATTGAGGTGATTTCAGGCCCATTCAAAGACTTTGACGGCGAAGTTATTGAAGTCAGCCCTGAGCGTAGTAAACTCAAGGCCTTACTCTCTATTTTCGGACGGGATACGCCAGTGGAACTGGAGTTTAATCAGGTTCGCAAATTGAGCTAAAGTAGCTAATACAATCAATGGCAAAAAAAGTTGTTGCGGTAATTAAGTTGGCTATTACGGCGGGAAAAGCCAACCCAGCGCCTCCCATCGGCCCAGCCTTGGGTCAGCATGGCGTAAATATTATGATGTTCTGCAAAGAATATAACGCCAGAACAGCCGACCAAGCGGGTCTAGTGGTGCCGGTGGAAATCAGTGTCTACGAAGACCGCAGTTTCACCTTTGTGCTGAAAACCCCGCCAGCATCAGTTCTCATTCGTAAGGCGCTTGGGATTGAAAAAGGTTCGGGCGAACCAAACCGGAAAAAAGTTGGCTCAATTACCCGAGCACAACTTCGGGAGATCGCCCAAACCAAAATGCCCGACTTAAATGCGAATGATATTGAAGCAGCCATCCGAATTGTGGAAGGTACTGCTAGAAATATGGGTGTCACCGTTGCTGATTAAACAACGTTGATTCAATAACTCAGAATTTAGCACCCGAATTCTGAAGCAAATTTAGGGGGAGAGTCCTCGACTCGCTGTTGAACCCCAGGAGATATAAATGACCAGAAAAATATCTAAAAGACTACAAGCCCTCAAGAAAAAAGTTGAGGAGCGACCTTACGAGCCTTTGGCAGCGCTGAATTTATTGAAAGAAACGGCAACAGCTAAGTTTCCAGAATCCGCAGAGGCTCATATTCGTTTAGGAATCGATCCCAAGTATGCTGACCAGCAATTGCGGACTACCGTAGTCCTACCCAAAGGTACGGGTCAGACTGTGCGTGTAGCCGTGATTGCGCGTGGGGAAAAAGTCCAAGAAGCTGTAAATGCGGGTGCTGATGTGGTCGGTTCAGAAGAACTGATTGACGAAATTCAGCAAGGCCGGATGGATTTTGATCGGCTGATTGCTACCCCGGATGTGATGCCCCAAGTGGCTAAGTTAGGGCGACTACTCGGTCCTCGTGGCTTGATGCCATCCCCCAAAGGTGGTAGCGTTACCTTTGACTTGGCGGCAGCAATTAGTGAGTTTAAAGCCGGTAAGCTAGAATTCCGCGCCGATCGCACGGGCATTGTCCACGTTCTGTTTGGCAAGGCATCCTTCCCCGCACAAGATTTATTAGTCAATCTTAAAGCACTGCAAGAATGTATTGACCGCAACCGTCCTTCTGGGGCTAAAGGTCGCTACTGGCGCAGTCTGTATGTATCTTCTACAATGGGTCCATCTATTGAAGTGGATATTACCCTTTTGCGGGATTTAAAGGTAGAAGCCGTAGCGTAATACTCTGGGAATATACTCTGGGAATATTTTTGTAGTATTCTTAAAATATTTTCGGAGTGTTCAACTGAAGCAAAATTTTGATTCCAATTAAATAAAAGCAGCCGAAAAAAGCAGGAGCTAAAAGCTTAATTACCTGCCTAGGTTTATGCGAAAATTTCTAGGTCACGCGCTCGAGACTTGAGCGTTCATGTCGCACCGGAATTATGCGTAACCCTGGCAGTGTTGCTGGGGTTTTTGATTGGAAATGCGATGATTTTTTGGCATCGAAAAGTTTACAAAACAGCCGACGAGGAGGTGAAAACATTTGCCTAGAACAAGAGAAAATAAACAGGCTATTGTAGCCGATCTCAAACAGCTTTTGAGTGAGTCCCAGATGGCAGTTGTCATCGATTATAAGGGACTTTCCGTGGCTGAGATTACTAATTTGCGGAAAAGTTTACGGGCCTGCGGAGCAGTTTGCAAGGTAGCCAAAAATACCCTCATGAAACGGGCTGTTGATGGCGAGCAAAAATGGGAATCCATTCAGCCATTGCTCAAAGATGCTTCCGCATTCCTGTTACTCAAAGATGATTTGAGTGGGGCAATTAAGGCTTATAAAGAGTTCCAAAAAACCACCAAAAAAACCGAACTCCGCGGTGGGGTTTTAGAAGGAAAACTCTTAACTGAAGCCGATGTGACTGCGATCGGTGACTTGCCCTCTAAAGATCAACTTTACGCGCAAATTGCTGGCGCCCTCAATGCAGTTACTGCCAAGGTTGCTATTGGCATCAAAGAAGTTCCGGCTTCGCTGGCTCGTGGTCTGCAAGCTTATGTGGACAAAAACAACCAACAAGAGAGCGATGCAGCTTAATTGTTGTTAGTTGTTAGTTGTTAGTTGTTAGTTGTTGGTTGTTGGTTGTTGGTTGGTTGTTGTTAGTTGGTTGGTTGTTTGCTCATTACACAAAGAACAAACAACAAAGAACAAACAACAAGGAACAAAGAACAAACAGCAAATAACTATTACCGAAAAAATTATTATCTAAGGAGTTAATCTAATGTCTGCTGCAACTGATGAAATTTTGGAAAAGCTAAAAGGTTTGACCCTTTTGGAAGCCGCTGAATTGGTTAAGCAAATTGAAGAAACTTTTGGTGTTAGTGCTGCTGCCCCTGTTGGTGGCATGATGATGGTCAGCCCTAGCGCTGGTGCTGCCGCTGCTGAACCAGAAGAGGAAAAAACCGAGTTTGATGTGGTTCTGGAAGAAGTTCCCGCTGATAAGAAGATTGCGATTCTGAAAGTGGTGCGGGCTTTGACCGGCTTGGGTCTGAAGGAAGCTAAAGATTTAGTTGAATCTGCACCAAAAGCAGTTAAGGAAGGTGTGGCTAAAGAAGCCGCTGAAGATGCTAAGAAACAACTGGAAGAATCTGGTGCTAAGGTCAGCATTAAGTAAGCTTGAGTTGGGTTGTTAAACTTTTAACTCAAGCTTTAATGAAAGCTTTAAGAAAGGAGCTTTTTCTAGGCTCCTTTTTCTTTTTTGCGTTTAAGTCCCGGATGGTTTGATAATTTCTGATTTTGAGTTTTTGCTATTTTTCCAAGAAGTAGGACTGACTTCTGGTGGGGGAGATGCGACAGTTCCCCATTGAGTTAACAGACTTTGAAGTAAGTTATCTTGTTGGGTGCGAAAACCATCCAATTCGCCGCCGGTATTTATGATTGCCATGCAAATATTGCCTTGGTTTTGGGTGGGGATGATTCCCGCTAAGGTGCTGACACGACTAAGGCTGCCAGTTTTAACTACAGAAAATTTGGGAATTTTGCGATTTTCTAATACTCCTAGGTCTTGACCAGCAATGGCCACTACGTCGGCGATCGTCATGTTGTAAGGTTGAAGATAACGCTCTAAGGCGAGAAACATTCCACAGGCAGCACGAGGGGAAATGCGATTTTCTTCTCCTAAGCCAGAACCGTTGATGAGTTGAATTTCTTGGGGGGGAACTTCCGCAGCTTGGGCGGCTTTTTGGGCGACTATTTGTGGGCCACCGGCGGCGTTTGCCAGCATATCCGCCATCATGTTGTTGCTGTACATATTCATTAGTTTGACCAGTTCTCCGAGGGGTTTGGAATAATGCCGGACGAGGGGCTGAAGGTTTGCCGGAGGTGTGGGGATGACTTGCACAGACCCTTGAATTTCTATTTGTGGTCTGGGGGTGTTTGGCGGTAAGGTGAGATATTGAGTTTCCGCTTCTTCTGGCCAAATGTTGCTGTTCAGTCCGAGTTTGAGGAGGTTGCCAGAGACTTCGGGGTCTAGTTCATAGTTCATGTAGAATTTGCCGGTGATGATTAGGTTGCCGGTGATTTGTTTGATGCCGATTTGGTTGAGGACGTTGCCAAGGGCGATCGCTTCTTCCCAGACAAAAAACGGGTCTTCACCGCCTTGAATGACTAAATCTCCATTGAGTTGGCCATTTTGTATGGGGCCTGTGGCAGAAATTACGGTGCTAAATTGATGTTCGGGGCTAAAGGTTTGTAATACGGCGATCGTGGTGGCGATTTTGGTGACGGAAGCGGCAGAGAGGGGAACGGTTCCTTGATGATTGGCTAATAAAGTTGTACTAGACTGTATCCAAACCCCTTGATCAGTTGCGGCAAATCCTTGGGCGGCTAGGTTGTTGATATATTGCTGGATTTTGGCGTTGGTGCTTGGATCTGGGTTGTCTGGGGATACGAGTAAGGGTTGAGGCGGCGCTTTCGAGGGTTCTGGTTGCGGTGTGGAAACTACTTGGGCAGGTTCCGAGGTGGGTGAGGAAGATGAACTATTTTGAGTGGCTTCTGGGGCGCATCCAGGGATTAATGTGAGCAAGGTTAGGGAGATTAATGCTAGTTTTGGTCGATTGTGGAAAATTACCATGTGGTTTAAAGGATGATTTATTGGCAGTAGGCGATCGCGCCTTTGCTAGTGAACAATTTTCTGGAAATTTTAGCCTAATATCAAGATTTTTGTGACTGTCTTTTTCTATAGACCTCTTGGTTTTATACCGGCGTCACTCCCCCTAACCCTCTTTTTAAAAGGGGCTTTTTAAAGTTTTACCAGAAGTTTTATTAGTCAATAGGAAAGCTAATTATTCGTTGTTGATTTTCCCCACCCATTGGTACATCAGATGTGTCTCTGTGGTGAAATATTAATCTCTTAACCACAGAGACACAGAGAAACACCGAGACCATTATTAACCTTATTTCTGTGCAGGGTGTGCGGCAGAGTTATGTGATGCAATATCCATCGCTAGTTCTAAAGCCGCTTTCATGCTTGCCCCATTTGCTAATCCTTTTCCGGCAATATCAAAGCCGGTGCCATGATCGGGAGATGTGCGAAGAAATGGTAAGCCAATTGTAGTATTCACTGCTCGATCAAAGGCCATTAATTTAACTGGAATTAATCCTTGATCGTGATATAATGCTAAGTAACCATCATGGCCATGATTGCCCGTACCAAACCAAGTTTGTGCCGGTTTTACCCAGAGGGTATCGGGAGGAATTGGGCCATCGAGTTGGACATGAGGATAGCGATCGCGCATTTCCTCTAACCAGGGAATTAGCCAGTCTTTTTCTTCTGTCCCTAATTGTCCGTTTTCGCCACTGTGGGGGTTTAAACCAGAAATGGCAATCTTGGGGGTTGGAATGCCAAAGTTTTGCTCTAAGCATTCCACAAATAAGTCTAATTTTCGACTTAGTAACTCTGGGTTGAGGCTGTCCGGGACTTGACGCAGAGGAATATGGGTGGTTGCTAACAATGTCCGCATTGTCCAGCCACTATGGGGGGACTTGGCTACAAATAACATCCCGAACCGATTGACTCCAGCGCGTTCGGCCAAGAGTTCCGTTTGTCCAGGATAATGATGACCGGCAGCTTTCCAGCAATGTTTGGCGATCGGGCCGGTAACGATCGCGTCAAATTCTCCGGCTAGAGTATGGGCGATCGCGGTTTCTAAATAAGCAAAACTAGCCGCCCCACTTGTCGCATTCCCCATACCGGGGGTTATTTGATCTACTTCTATATCAATATCGATCATCTGTAGCTGTTCTGGATCGATCACCTTCTGCATCGTAATAGTAGAAGCCCTCAGCTGCTGATAAGTCTGCTGCAAAATCCGCCGACTGCCTATCACGGTAATTTTGTCTAATTTGGTCAACTGACTTAAAGCTTTGAGAATCACCTCTGGGCCAATTCCCGCTGGATCCCCCAGGGTCAAAGCCAGTCGAGGGGTGAGCAGCTTCATCTCGGCAGTCTCTCTATTTGACGTCATAGCTGAATTTCCTTTGTTTTAATGGCAAAAATCTTAGTCAGCTGATCACTGAAAACAGAAGGCTAAATGCTTGGTAATATTTTTCCATAACCATGATACGATTTGTAAATGACAGTTATTTCTCGTCAATTGGTTAATTTTCCAAAAGTAACCAAGATTTTATGATTGTATTTTAACGGTAAAGACTCAAAAAAATGAAAACTGACAATGAGTTTATTTATCAAATAAAAGTAACCTTAAAAGATAGTGACCCGCCGATTTGGAGAAGAATCCAAGTTCCCAGTCATATCACCCTGTATAAATTGCAGCGTGTGATGCAAATTGTTATGGGTTGGGAAAATTCTCATCTCCATGAATTTATTATTAATGGCACTTCCTATGGTGAATCTCACCCAGAATATGGCTTGGAGATGAAAACCGAGAGACGGGCGAAGTTAGGCGAGTTGATTCCCACAGAAAACACAGAGTTTATTTATAAATATAATCTCGCTGAAGAATGGGAACATATTATGGTGGTGGAAAAAATTATTTCGCCAACTCCGAAAGTGCATTACCCTCGCTGTTTAGCAGGAGAACGGGCTTGTCCTCCAGAAGATTGTGGGGGAATTCTCGGTTATAAGGATTTGTTAGAAATTCTGAAAAACCCAGAAGATCCCGAATACGAAACTACTTTAGAATGGCTAGGAGATTTTGATCCCAATGCCTTCGACATTGAAGCAGTTAATCACGAGTTGAAACATATTCGTTAGACATTCTTGGTTCTTGGTTCTTGGTTCTTGGTTCTTGATTCTGGGTTCTTGGTTCTCGGTTCTTTGTTGTTAGTTCTTGGGGATTTGTGATTTGTCTGCTTATCCTTTAATGAGTGATTAAAAGCTAATAACAAAGAACTAAAAAATAACAAGTGAATCAAAAATAATCACCTAATAATTATTAATAAATGAAAGGCCATCAATTATCTCTAATAGAGTTGGAACCTAGCTGGCAGCGCTCGCACATCCCAAAAAATTCTAGGGTGTGATAAAAAACTTTAAAATTATGTAATGTTTCTAGTTCTGTTGCTAAATTATGAACCGGACATTCATCAATGATGATCGACTGCCCACAATGCAAGCAAGTTAAATGATGACGATCTTCTTTAATACAGCTATAAACAGACTCACCGTTGCTTAAAGTCCTCACTTGTACAACGCCTTCAAGTTTCAGTGCTTCCAAAGCCCGATATATCGTTGCCAACCCAACCGCTTGGTCTCTTTGGCGCATTTTCACATAGATATCTTGAGCTGAAACCGCTTGCTGAAGACTTTTCAGGAGAGTGAGAATTCGCTCCTGAGAACGGGTGCGTTTAACTTTCATTCCAATAATAAAATTAGTTAATAAAATTAGTCGGTAATCTCGATGCTTTCGCTGCCAACTTAATGGCTGGATATCCGGGATGAAACGCTGTTGAGTTAAAGTAGCTTTCATCTAATTTAGGGACTATTCCTTGCCTAATGCTGGCTGATTTTTAACCGCATTATAACAGAAATTTTCCCCAGAAAAACATATAGCGCTTCGTGCAGGGGTGTAGGGAGTGGAGAGTGTGGGGAGAGAGTGT
>FWWL01001872.1_pt1 | contig 47302 bp, 50 predicted proteins | sample 2228331 | NCBI WGS metagenome assembly FWWL01 (sample SAMEA103939775, study PRJEB20133) | metagenome | reverse complement strand
TATCGTGGCGTTGGTCTTGCCGTCCAGGTAGATGCCATACGTGCCATACGCATCCGTACCATCGATTGTGTAGCCCTGGCAGTTTAGCACTTTGTTGCTGAAGTTGGTCGGGTTGTTGATGCACGTGCCGGCATGATCGGCTATGTTGGCCGTCAGCTTGACCTCAGAATAGCAGTTGATGTTGTCATTCAGTGCATGGGTTAGGGCTGCACATGTGGTCGCGCTGCAAACACCGTTACCCTCAACTGTGTACGCGGCACCCCATGTGTTGTCGGTCCTGCAGTAGATACCCCCCACTTGATCGCCCGTTGCCTTATTTATATCCACACCGTTATCGAGCACAACCTGGTCATTGCAGTCATACATGTTGCCATTGTAGCACAAAATAGAGGCAGAAGAGCTGCCTGAACTCAACAGATTGCCGTTATAGCAACAGGAATTGCCAGATCCGGCATTTGCATGATCTTCACCCGGATCATCACCACAGCACTTGTTGGCGGGGGTAAGCCAGTTATAAGCTGTGCAGTTGTAGTTTGTAGCTGTGCAATTGCCTGCATTGACATCCCGGTCATACATTGTGCCGGTCGGTCCTGTTGAAGTACAGCTCACACCGCCCGACCAGTTGCCCTGAGCTGGACAACAGCTCGAATTGCCTGCAGGGCAGAGTGTGGTCGCAGAGTTGTTGATCCCAGTGTTGCAGTACATGCAGGTCATGCCAGACCAGGTGTAGAAGTTGTCTCCACTCACATCATCACCACAACACTGTCCTCCGTTCCCACCTGTCACAACCGGATACCAAACTGCTTGTCCACAGTTAGTATCGGTTTTTGTACAGGCGGACTGGTTAACATCACGTTCGTAGTAAGTAGAAATATAACATGTTGTAGAAATGCATGCGCCTGGTGGGTAATACTCCCAGTAACTGCACGATGGGAGTGTATTACCACAGCCCGCTCCTGTGGTGACAGTGCAATTGTTAGAGGGAGGACCACACTTTGTTGGTCCACAGGTTCTGCTCTGGGCCGGCCACCAGTACGTTCCGGCTGCCCATACAATTGGAACTGATAAGAGAAAAAATACAAAAAACAGAACCACTAACTTACCCATAGATATAATTAGCTTATTTTATTTAAGTCATTATCCACCATACCGTTTCATTAGATTTTCCCATGTTAGCTCCTCACCCCTTGCTCTAAATTTGAAGAAGAGGAAGAGCACAACTGCCAGAATGGCCCCGCCTGCACCGATTAGAAGCCACCAGAAATCGATAAGGCCTCCAAGGGTGAAGCCGCAGTCAGAATCGTTGCTGTCTGTTTTGTTATCACAGTCATTGTCAAGGCCATCATTGCAGTCCTTGGCCAGCTCTGTTCTGATGCCAGCCTGGTCTGTGGTTGGAAATGTGGCATTCTGTAATATTATCCAGCCTCCCTGTGTGAGATCGCACTTTCTCATACCAACCCTGCATATACCCGTGCCGTTAAACTGTTGTAGGTAGCCATCTGTGTATTCTATGGCTCCGTTGGGCTCACAGCAGTTTGCTATTCCCTCATTTAATTGACCATTACAATTATCATCTATTGCATTGCAGATCTCGGATGATGTGCTCACATTGCAGGGTCCCCATGTATTGTTAGAGCAGTCTTGTACTGCTCCATAGCATTTTGATAAGGACCAGGTTGTGTTGAGTCCTGCACAGGGCCTTGTCTCGCCACTAGTACATGTTAAGGTTGTACATCCCTGCTCATTTGTGGCATTGCTGCCATCACAGTCTGTGTCAAGGCCATCATTACATATCTCCTCTGCCGGCTCAATACCACCAAGGCAATCGGACCAGGTCAGTGTTTCATTGCTACAGTACTGTTCACCTTTTATACATTCTCCCACATCAGTGCCACAGCTCTGACTTTCTGACCAGTTTGTGCCGGCAAAGCACTCAACCACTGTGAAGTTTGCATCCTTATAGTTGCTATCTCCTGATTCGTCGGTTAGATTTATTTTGATTGTGTAATTGCCCGTTTGATTTGGTGCTAATTTCCAGCTCATGTTCCAGTACTTTGTTGTGTTTGCTTTTTCTACCAACCAGGCAGTTGCATTGGTATAGATTAGATCGATACTTTTTATCCCTATAGCAGCATATGCTGATACATTTATGGTCACATTTTGGCCCAATTTTAGTAGATTTTGGCCTGTTCTAACAGTTGTGTTTGTGCCGATCAGTGTGATGTTTATCTGCACAACCCCCTTTACCATTGTGCTGTTGCAGGACCAGTTTCCGACATTGCCTGCTCTGTCAATTGCTCTGATTCTGAAATAGTATCTGGTTGCCTGGGTGCCTGTGAAATTGGCTGAGCTCTCATTGGTTTCGAGCCAGGGAGTCCAGCCCGTATCGTTTGAGCAGTTGCTCTGTGTTGTGGAGTTAAACAGTTGATATTTTAATATTCCAGAGCCATTGCCATCCTGGCCTGACCAGCTGACAGTGAAATTGCCTGGGTCTGTGGGTATTGTGACAAAGGGGGGTAGGGATATGGTTGCTGTGGGTTGCTTTGTGTCTATCAGTGTGATGGCAGATGCGGACGAGCCATTAGCTATTTGTCCTGTTTCTATTTTTTTTGCTTCTGTTATACATCTCACACTGAATTCCTGCTCATTGCTGCCTGTTAGATTCCAGCTCCGATTGTCCGGATCAAAGGCCAGAGTATAGCTTCTCACATCCGATGTGTTGCTCACATTCACAACAGTCCAGTTTAGATAGTATTTTGTGATTTCATCGTATGCTTTCTTATCACCCGTCCAGTTGTAGCTCAGCAATGTCTGGTTTGTGTATCTATTGGGTTGGAGATCGAAGTTGCATGTGGGTAACAGGTCAGAAACAGTTATGTTGATCTCTGAGATAGGGCCCGGATTGCCAGCATGGTCTGTTGAGTTGAATCTAATTCTGTATTTTATTTCTCCACCTGGTGGTGCTATGAGTGTTATGTTGTTTACATAATTTGTGGTTGGTGCGCATATCGAAGTCCAGCCTGTTGCATTGCACCAGGTTGTGGACTTACAGCCTGACTGATCATAGCCTGTCTGATTGTCATGGCAGTTTAGATGGAAAACAGCAGGGCTGCCCACCACCGAGCCATTGTCTATCTCAGCTGTGGTAGTAACAGGTCCGGTCACATCAGGATCGAGCTTGCAGCAAATCTTCAGAGGATAGGCAGTGGCATTGCCTAAATGGGCGTTTGTGAAATTTGAAAGGGAAACCATGGCTGTGTATGGTGGATTGCAGGTTGAGTTGTCAAAGCAGTGGACTGCCGAACTGCCCGAGGCATTCCAGCCATTTGAGACCAGACCAATACACACAGGCTGTGGATAGTTAATGGTTTGATTTGGCAGGGCGGCATGGGCATTTGTACCAGCTGAAAGGTTTATAATATAATCAAAATCTTTGTATCTTGTACCGGTACAGTCTCTCTTAATGTCAACATATCCTATGTTCTCTGAACAGCATAGTAGATAAGAATAATTTATGAAGGTATAATTCTCTGCATGTGCGTTTGTCCAATTTGAGAGCCTCAATATGCGAGTCTCGTCCTCACTACAGGATGTTTTAACATTACAGGTAAGTTGTGCCTGAACAGCAGGTAATAGCAAAAGCAATACAATGGTGACAGTAAGGCAGCGTCCCATTTTAATAATTGTTCATAGAAATATAAATCTCAATAAACACAACCACTCACATTCTCAACCCAGGCCATTGTCTGTACGCCTGTCCAGTTCTGGTTGCCTAAAACCCAGGTTGGCACTTCTGTGATGTTCTTCTCAAGACAGTTTGTGATAGCCTGTCCCTCACAGCCAATGTAGATCTTGTCAAGGTAGGCAGAACCACCCAGAAGTTGTATTTGTAATAAGGTTGCATTCACATCCGTTGAGCCGTACATTCTCAGCCCTGATGCTGAGAGGCAGTCAAACCAGGCTGACCGCCTTGACATCTCTGTGATATAGCTATCGATGTGTATGGGATTGCTTAACAAGAGGCTACCATCCTTTGTGACCCAGAGTTCTGAGAGCTGGCCATTGACAGAAATAATCAGCTTATAGAGCTCGCCCTTATCGATTATCTCTGTTACTATGCCCGGCTGACCCGAGAGTGTGAGCGCCTGACCTATCTTTTCGGCTATTACCTCTTTTGGCGGTCGAGTGAGTGTAGAAATGATCGGATTTAGCATCCAGCCTATTATAATGCCCACAACAAGCAAGATTGCCACAGGCCCGATCTGTCTCCAATCTTTTGTTTTCATTCTTTCAATTTTTTAATTATTTCTTGGACTGGCATATTAAATTCCTCCCCACTCGACATGTCCCTAAGTGTGAATTTTCCAGATTTCAGCTCCTTAGGCCCCACAAACACCACATAGGGTGTGCCGATCTTTGAGGCAAACTCGAGTTGTTTTGAGAGTGGTCTAAGCGCAAGGTCTGTGTGCACAGCAACACCTTCTGCTCTCAGCTTTTGAGCAAGTTTTATTGCCTCATCCCTCAACTCATCCTTTATGGCTGCTATGTAGATCTTTGCCCCCATCGTGTGTGTGGACTTTGTTGCTGTGAGTAGCCGGTCAATGCCAAAAGAGAGACCTGTTGCGGGTGTTGGCTTACCACCATACGTTTCTATCAGTCTATCATAGCGGCCTCCTGCTGCTACTGCCCCTATTTCTTCCTTACCTTCGATGTAGAATTCGAATATCAAACCCGTATAGTAATCAAGACCTCTTGCCAGAGCTGGCCAGATCGTGATAAACTTTTCCACACCATACGGACTGGCTGCCCTCAGCACATCTTCAAGGTCCTCTGTTGGAACCTTTTGCCCTCTTAGGCTTTCTAAGATCGTGTCATTATCCCCTTTGATTTGAGTGAGTGAAAAAAGTTTTTTGATTGAGGTCTCTGAAATGCCCATCTGCTTCAATTCTTTTTTTACTACATCTGGGCCGAATCTGTCCAGTTTGTCAAGGGCTCTGCACACATCCAAAAAGAGCTTGGTGGGTATGCCTGCCCTCTTTGTGAGACCCTCTAACACCAACCTGCTGTTCAGCCTGATCCAAAATTTCAGTCCCAGTGTCTGAAGCCCTGCAGCACCTACTGCTAGCAGCTCTGCGTCTGCATGAGGGCCCGAAACACCCACAATGTCGACATCAGCCTGCCAGAATTCTCTATACCTCCTTCCAGCCTTTATCTCCTCATATCTCCACACAGGCCCTATCTGATATCTTTTGAACGGCTTTGGGATCTCTGGTTTGGCTGCAATCAGCCTTGCAAGAGGGACTGTGAGATCAAAACGGAGGCCAAGCTCTCTGCCCGATTTGTCCTTGAAGTGGTATATCTGTTTTTTTATCTCCTCCCCACCACCTCCCTTTGCAGTCAGCACATCCCAGTACTCGAAGGCAGGGCTGTCAGCAGGATCAAAACCGTATGTCTCAAAAACTGCCCTCAACCTATCGATTACAATTTGCCTCTGCCTCGCAAGTTCGGGAAGAAAATCCCTTGTTCCCCTTGGTGGTTGGAACATTTATAATTGGAGTTTTGCTGTAATATAAATTCTCTGCAGGGCAGTGATGTTTGTAAGCACTGCTAGTATCACAACAATGTACACAAGATAGATTTTGTCAAAGGCTGCGAGTATGATAGCAAAAAAAAGCAAGATCAGTCGCTCGGCCCTCTCCAGGATGCCACCTTTGATCTCAGTTTCTGTCAGCTCCTTTTCTTTTGCAGCAGCCTTTGAATATGTTGTCATCAGGGAGCCGAAGAGATAGACAAAAATCCAGATATATGAGGGAAACACAAATTGGGGTAGGGGTACTAATAAGAGGCCGAAAAGGATTGCAAACTCAACATACCTATCAACAATCGTGTCCAGGTACGCGCCCAGCTTTGTTACACTACCCGTCACACGGGCTACAGAGCCATCGACCAGATCGATAAAGGATGAGAGGGAAAAAAGTGCTGCTGCGATCAGCCATTGCTGGCCTATCAGAAACCACACAGCCATCAGAGCTGGAATGAGTGCAAGGATTGTCCAGTGATTTGGGCTCAGGCCGAGCTTGGCTGCTGCGATGCCTATTCTGATTGAAAGCCCCTCAAATCTATCCCTCTTTTTATAAAGCATAAAACTCAGCCTAGGATCAGCCTCAGCATTTCTTCCTGCTTCTGTCCTGACAGCACCGCATCGAGGTTGTCAGCATAGTGGAGTATCATCGCCTCAACTGTTTGGGGAGGGGTGGGACCTTGCTCGCCAAAATGTGCTGCCACAATGTGGAGCACCTTTTCTGGAAAACCCCTTGCATATAGCTCGGCTGTGCCCAGTATGGTATGGTCAAGGCTGAGATTTGTGGCTGTCCAGTTCTTTGTCTTCTGCACTGTCCATAGCTTGCCTATGTCATGGACAAGGCTGGCTGCAGTCAGGGCGTCCATGTCTATGCTCATTTTATAAACATCTCTCAGTGTCTGGCCAATCGAGATGGCCAATCGGGTGACAGCGAGTGTGTGCTGGACAAGCCCTCCGGTGTGCACGTGATGCCAGTTCAGAGATGCCGGGGCCTCGGCAAGCTTGGCGGGTTTGTATTTCAAGGTTGGGTTTGTAAGGGTAGGATCCTTTAACAGCTCGATGACCTTTTTTCTAAGCTCGATGTCCTTTATCCGTTCAGCCAATTCGAGCAGCTCTCTCATACTTTATCAAATCCTATTTCGATTTTCACTTCCTCAATCTCCATCTGTCCTTTTTTTGACCTCATCTGGCCGATTGTGATTCTTTTTGCACCCACTTCGACCATTAAATCCTTTTCCTTTTTCTTTAAAAGAGACTCTATCCTTTTATCGCTCACAAGCCAGAGTGAGATGGGCTGGGATACCCTCAGACCAGCTGCCTTTCTGAGCATCTGTATCTGTCGCACCAATTCCCTAAAAATGGCCTCCTCTTTCAAAGGCTGGCCAACCGCTATCCTACCAAGTTCAAAATCGTGCCAGGTTATGTCTTTTGGTATTGCAAGTGGCTCCTTTGCCCTTATCTTCACAATCCTGATCTCTTTTGTATTTGTTGCCACCTTTACTATGTCTGTGATCCTGAGAGCGCAGTTCTCTGTCTTCCTATCCTTTGGTACGAACCATACCGCATCAACAGGCCATCTCAGTTTTATGCCAGCTGCTTGCCTGGCTGCGGCGGCTGCCTCCACAAGGGCTTTTGCACACTCCATATCGGACTCGAGTTGTGGCCTTATGAGCCTCTCCTCTACTTTTGGCCAGTTTGATTGGTGCACAGAACCGCTCCTACCGAGCTCCTGCCACATCTTTTCTGCAAGGAAAGGTGTGAAGGGAGCAAGCAGCAGCACAAGCCTCTCAATCACATACAACAATGTCGCCTGAGCTCCAGGCTTGTCAGGTCCTGTATACCAGGGCGAGACCCTATCCCTAATTAGCTTTATATACCATCTTGAAAGGTCATTGAGAGCGAAATCGAGAATGGCCCGGCTGGCTAGATGGAAGTTAAACTGCTCGAGGTTGGTGGTGACGGATTTGATGAGGGAGTTTATCCGTGAGAGCAGCCAGCTATCCTCTGTCTTCAATCCCACCATTGCTAAGCTATCCCTGAGCTGTTTTTGCCCCACATACATCTGAACGAATTCGAAGCTGTTCCATATCACATTCAGAGCCCTTCTCAACTCCTCGGCTTTGCCAAAGGAGAAGTTTTGGGTCTCCCATGGAGGTACATCATAGCAGTAATACAATCTCAGCAGGTCAGCGCCCAACCTCTGCCAGGCATCCTCTGCCCACACAACATTGCCAAGGGATTTTGACATCTTCTCACCCTTATCATCAAGTGTCCAGCCATTCAGACAGACCGTTCGGTAGGGAGAACAGCCGAAAGCAGAAAAGCCACAGAACATGAGTGTGTAAAACCAACCTCTTATCTGATCCTGGGATTCGTCAATCAGGTCGACAGGCCAAAGCCTTTTGAATAGGGATTTGTTTTTGAATGGCCAGCCAATGGATGCCCATGGCGCGATGCCCGAGTCAAACCACACATCCATTATGTCGGGTAGTCTGGTCATCAGCCCTCCACAGCCACATTTTAGCCTTATTCTGTCAACAAAATCTTTGTGCAGATCTATCTCACCCAACTTTTCCACAGCATACCTTCTCAGTTCAGCCACAGAGCCTATCACCCTTTTTGCCCCACACTCTGGACATGACCATATGGGCAGTGGGATACCCCAGAATCTCTGTCTTGTGATCGCCCAGTCGGGCGCTTCGGTTAGGGTGTTGGCAAACCTCTCAGCTGCAAAACTGGGCAGCCATCTCACCTTTTTATTCTCTGCCAACATGCCCTGTCTGAGTGTGTCTATTTTCAGAAACCACTGCCTAGACATTCTGTATATGAGAGGTGACTTACATCTCCAACAGAGTGGATAGGAATGGCTTATTTTTCCTGCCCATAGTAGTCTCCCCCTCTGTCTTAGGCTCTCTATAATTTGCACATCAGCTGCCTTCACAAAAAGTCCTCCAAACTGTCCCGCAGCCTCAGTCAGTCTTCCCCTCTCATCTACAGGGGATGGCTCTGCTAGGTTGTAATGTCTGCCAATCCTGTTATCGGCATCACCATGGCCTGGTGCGATGTGAACAAGACCAGAACCCGATTCCATGTCCACAAGATGGCCAAATTCCTCCTCTGCCTGCCCACCCTTAAGAGCGAGTTTTGCAGCAGCTCTCTTTTTTATAATAGGAATTGATAGGATCACCTGATGGCTGTTCTCTTTTTCTAGCTCTGCCTGTAGCGGCACATCGAGCACAGGCTCGTATCTCAGGCCTTCCAGCTCTTTTCCTGCAAACTCCTCCTCCACTCTGTATTTCAGACCCATCTCATCCAGAACAGTCAGTCTCTTCTTTGCAAGGATGAGCAGCTCATCACCAACCCTTACCCTGACATATCTCTCATCAGGATGTACAGCCACTGCCACATTGGCTGGTAATGTCCAGGGTGTGGTTGTCCACACCACCAGTTGTTCTGGTCTGCCTCTCAGTTTGAATTTGATGTATATCGATGGGTCCTCGACAACTTTGTAGCTATCCGTTACCTCATAGCCAGCCAGCACGGTTTCGCACCTCGGACACCAATAGCCTGGTCTCTGGCCCTCAACGAGCAGCCCAGCACTCCACAGCTTTTTGATAGTCCACCATCCCGATTCGATGTAATAATTTTTATAGGTAAGATATGGCTCCAACCAGCCCCGCCATGCGCCCAGCTTTTTATAAAGGTCCATCCAGATGGGCAAATTTTTTTCAGCCAGCCTTCGACACTCTGCAATAAATCTTTCCACACCAATCTTGGTAATATCCTTTTTTGAGCTGATGCCTAACTCCTTTTCAACTGCATTCTCTATTGGCAGACCATGGCAGTCAAAGCCGGGCTGCCACCACACAGAGAAGCCCTGCATGGTTTTGAACTTGCCCCACACATCCTTGAATGTGGTCGTCTTTATGTGACCGACATGGGGGATGTGATTGACATAGGGTGGGCCATCAAGGAGATAGAATTTGGGCTTTTTGCCAAATTTAACGATCTTCTGTGGTATCTGGTTTTTTTCCCAGAATTGTCCTATCTCCTTCTCAATCTCCTTCGGATTGTAAAGTGTCATATTTATTTTCCCTCTTTGAATTAAAATTAAGTTTGAATTTTCGAATAAGCCAAATTTTAATTTATTGTGCGGTTTGGTTTGAAATTTTTCCAAGTTCTGCTGTAAACATAGTATTTAAAAATTCGCAAATCTGTTTTGAATCCTCTGAAGTTATTTTTAAGCATATGTCATTTGTTTCTGCCAAAAAACCTTCTATATCCTGTGCTGTAAGATTTCTTGCAGGCCAGCCGAGATCTTCTATTGTCAGCATTATTTTGATAATCAAATAAATTACATAACAATTATCTTTTGGCAAAAATAGTTCCATCCTGTCCATTGGTTCAAATGTCACTCCTCCAAAAGTTTTGTTCAATATAGCCACTCCAGGAAATCCTATTATGTAATAATCAATAGCTCTATCGCAATCCGCCAAGGCCTCTTGGAATCGACGTTGTTCTAGCTTTGCAACAACATCATTAAACAAACCTATTTGCGTTAGAAAAAGATAGTACTCCACGGCAAAAAATATTCCGATGGCCACCAAAACGATAACAACAGTCCAAACCAACTTTTTCATATTTTATTTTGCCCAACAAGTTTAATATGCAGGGGCGGCCGATAAAGATTGCAGAAGTGATTTTTCGACAAAAAAAGAAAAAGATGCTGGATGAGTTGGAAAAGCAGGATCTTAGTTACATATTTTCAGTTGCCACACAAACGATTTTGGGTGTGGGCTATGGCTCTATCCATAAATGGAAATCTAAAAGGAGCTATCGGAATTTTTAAACAAAAAGTCGGAACTGCTCTCAGCCATGTCATGTAATAAAACAGATTGGTTGAAAAGTATGCAGAAATTGTGGCATGTTGGCCAAAAATTCTATTTGGGCAGGACGATTGGTGTGCACAATCCGTTTGAATTTAGAAAAGGGACATAGGCAGACCTGTGCAGAGACAGTTAGGCAGGGCATCCTTCTGAATCCTTTTTGTGGCCTTGGCTCAATTTTGCAGGAAGCAGCTCTAATGGGTTTTGACATCCGGGGTATAGATATTGATGTTCACTGTATAAAAGGTTGTATTGAGAATTTGAGATGGCTGGAAAGAGAGTATGGCATTCAAATTGGAGATGTGGAGAAAAAGATCGGGGTGGTGATGCGAGGGCTCTCTCAAAATACTTTCCTCCATACTCTGTGGATGTTACAGAGCCATTTCTCGGTCCACCACTGAAAATAAGGCCTCACCGTAGGAAGGCTGAAAAAATAATACAAGCTATCACATCTCTATACAGGGCAGCTCTGGTTAAGATGATGAAGGTTCTTAAAAATGGTGGAACAGCTGTCATCATATCCCCGCATTCCGCACAAAATGGGATATTGTGAGGCTGCCAGCAAAAAAATCAGATAAATAGAGGTTCCAAATTTTAAAATGAAGGCTGAAGTGATTGCAAAACGTATTGTTTATGCCGGGCTTGTAATTTATCTCTGCCTGACTGTTATTCAGATCTATCTGATAGCAACAAAATTCGTTTTCACTGGTAGGGCAACAGGTCAGGTTGGGCTCTCTGTTCTCGAGCCTTGCTCTGTCTATCTCGAGCCTGGCTGGAACCTTTTTTCTATCTGCTCGAATGTTAGCAACAGCTCGGTAGAGGCCATACTTTTTGGTATTGATTACAGATATGTGATGGTTTGGAATGCGAGCAATCAGTCGTTTGTGATATACTCTCCAAGGGCTGCCAGCAATCCTTTTGATGTGTTTGACAGTAATTGGTCATACTTTATTCTTTCCAATCAGGTAGGCTGGCTTCAGATAGCAGGTCCTGAATGGTCTGATGTGAGCATTGACCTTTTCTATGGCTGGAATAGCCCGGCCTGGCCGTACAGATTTGATACGAATGTGCTGAGCTATCTAAACAGTATTGCTGGTAAGTATAGATATGTGATGTTGTGGAATGCCAGCACACAGGCTTTTGAGGTTTGGTCACCCCTCTCGGCAAGCCCTGCACCAAACATCACAAAGGGTCAGGGCCAGTTTATCGCCATCACAGAGCCCATAGTGATACTGGTGTACAACAAAAGTGCTCTTCAGCCATAAATTTGTTTTTGTCCAAATTCAATATGGCAAGGCTGGCTTTTTACACACTGCTTATTTTGACCATGCTTGTGGTGCCAGTCTCTGCACCTTATCTTGGCACGACCGAGGGTTATGTAAGGGATTGGGCGGGCAATCTGATAAGTGGTGCGAGTGTTAGTGTTGTGGTGCAGAACTGTTCAGAGAGCTGTACCGGCTCGGCTGTCTCGGATGTGGGCGGCTATTATGTTGTGGCAAATCTCAATCTGCCGGTGGGTGGGAACGTGAGTGTGAGTGCACAGAAAGGAGCTGCTCTGGGAAGTTCGGCCGGCATTGCCGACTCTTTCTTTGCAGCTTTTGTAAACGTCACAATCGCCGAGCCACCATCAGCTCCCATCCTTGTCGATGTGCTGGATAGCCACAACAGAACCGTTGTGTTTGAGTGGAGCTCAGGTATAGATCCCAACAACTTACCAACATACGATGTGTTTGTGCTCGATGGGAGCGAGGCAGGCATCAGCCCACCCTACACAACCAATGTCAGCTTTGGTTTCCATACATGGGCTGTACAGACGTGTAATGCGTATAGCTGTTCAACACCAAGCATCGACAGCTTCACAGTATTCAACAATCCACCATCCATTCCCATTCTGACTGTCCAACCTCACACACAGTCAGCAAGTGTGATACTCTCCTGGAAATCCGGAATCGATCCTGATGGTGATCCTACATACGATCAGTACAGATTTGACGGTAATGTGAAAAATGCCACAAGCCCACAGATAGAAAGTTTGGCTGACATTGCCTACTATGAATGGGGGGTACGAACTTGTGATGTGTACGGAGCATGCTCTGCCTGGAATGAGAGCAACTTTATCAAATACCCAGCCTGTCCGGTCAGTCCGACCTGTCCTGTGTGTAGACCACCTGGTGCGGTGTGTCCAGCATGTCTGCCACCCAACATAACAGTGTGTCAGGAAGAGTGGGTGTGCGAGGAGTGGGGACCCTGCATCGAGCCCGGACTACAGAGTAGGGAGTGTGTTGATGTGAATGAATGTGGTACTGTCTGTCACAAACCAGATACGGTAAGGAAATGCGTTCTGCCAATTGAGGTTGTGCCTGGGGTAGAATTGCCATGGCTGATTGTCATAGCCATATTTGTGATGGCACTCTCAGCATTGTTGGTATACATAGTTGTGAGGGAGGGTGCGTAAAATGCTGTGCATTGGTATAGAGAGTACGGCCCACACTTTTGGTGTGGGTGTGATGGATGAAAAAAGCATTCTGGCTGACATCAGAGATGTGTACAGACCTAAGGCAGGCTGGGGTATAATACCAGCAGAAGCAGCAGCCCATCACAGGGCAGTTTGGAAGGCTAGCCTTGAGCAGGCACTCTCAGAGGCCAAAATCGATTTAGGGGATATAGAACTGATTGCCTGGGCAGCAGGACCTGGCCTTCCTCCCTGTCTTGCGGTTGGTGCTGATGTGGTGAAATGGATAAGGCAAAAGACAAAAAAGCCTGTGATTGGAATCAACCATTGTGTTGGTCACATTGAGATTGCAAAGTTGCTCACAGAGGCTAGAGATCCTGTCGTGCTGTACGTTTCGGGTGGCAACACACAGATCCTGGCTTATATAGAGGGGCGATATCGCATCTTCGGTGAGACCCAGGATATAGGTCTTGGTAATGCTCTGGACAAGTTTGGTAGGGAGGCTGGTCTGACCTTTCCAACAGGTCCTGAGATAGAGAGGCTGGCCCAACGGGGTAGATGGATTGAACTGCCATACACTGTCAAAGGTATGGATTTGGTCTTTTCTGGTATTGTTACAGAGGCGCTCAGAAAATTCAGAGCTGGAGCAGCAATCGAGGATGTGTGCTTTTCCCTACAGGAGGTGTGTTTTGCGATGTTGGCAGAGGTTGCCGAGCGCGCACTTGCTCACACAGGTAAAACTGAGCTGCTGTTGACAGGAGGTGTTGGTGCAAATACTCGGTTACAGCACATGCTCAAGACGATGACAGGGGAGAGAGGGGCAAAATTTTTCAATTGTCCAAACCGCTATGCTGGTGATAATGGTGTGATGATTGCCTGGACAGGCCTGCTGGCATACACATCAGGACAGAGGACAAAGATGATAAAACAAAAGCCGAGATGGCGGACCGATGAAATGGAGATAAGTTGGATTGGTGGATGGGGTGGGAAAGTTTATAAACCCCCATAACAATAACTAAATACCGAAAGTTAGGACGGAGCTGTAGTCAGTGACAGTATCTATGGATGCGGGTCACAGAACGACCTTCGGGTCGTTTCAAAGACTCAGCGTTAAACTGACTTTCGATCAGAAATTATTTTAGTAGATAAACTTTGTCGCCGGGTCTCACCCTATCAATCACTTTTAGCCCAATCGAGTCTCCTTTTTTGGCCAAGGTCACGGGCTTTTTGTTTATTTGCATGCTGTTGGCTGTCTGCTGTATATTTGTTGTTGCGCCCTCTATTGAAATCTGACTGCCAGCCTTTAGTTCACTGTCCAGTTCTATCACAGCCACACCTATGTTTGTGAAATAGTGTGTGACCTTCCCAATCAACTTTTTATCAGGCATGCATACCTCCATTTAGGGATTGATCTGTCTATTTAAAAGTCTTTCTAGCCCAGTATGGAAGGATTTTTTCAAGTTTCCATACCCATGCAAGCCTCCAATCTCTCCACATACCGATCAGGAAATTCTTTGGCAGACCTAGCTCTTTTGTAATTCTCTCAAAATCTCTTACCACAGCCGCTTTTGGATGATCTCTGCGCCTCCTCTCCCTTGTCCATTCGGTGAGTGGTGCATAGCTTGTCATTGCCTTAAAAATCCTGTTCGCGATCTGTCTTGCCGTTCTGCCCCTATGATAGCTCAGCCCTTTCAGCTTACCGATGGCCCACCAGTGGTTGTGGAGATGCCAGTGCTCGAGACCCAATTTGTGAAACATCTCCAGCTCATCGTGGTCAAAGCTGACGATCAGAAATTTCAGATTTTTGGCAATCAGCAGATATCTGAAAATCTTTGTGATGATTGCCTCATCCTGTTCATGTGATGAGCGAACGATTTTGGCTGTCAGGACCTCCCAGGCCGTTCCCTCGGTGCTGTCCCACACATCGAACATTACCTCATGATCGATGGCCTTTTCCCTCTCAACTTTGTGACCTTGGCTGGTCAACCTTTTGACTAAGAATTCCTCTGCAGCTGTATGCAGTTCTTTGTATCTCATCGATCAGAACCTCTTACCTATTTCGAATAAAATTAACAAATGCTTTTAACAGCAACACCATCCACATAGTAGCTTCCTAAGCTTCCGTCACTATTTCCAAAACCTGCCCTTCCTTTTTCTATCGAGCTGTTTATTTCAAAAAGCTTAACCACATCATCAACCCATGCTTGGATTTTTGTTCCATTTGCTATTATTTTAAATTTATGCCATTTTCCATCCTGTAATGTGGTTATGGATATTCTGTTGCTGGTGATTAGCTGTTTCTCGGGCATTCTGTAAACCTTTACCGCACCCGGAGAGGCACCGTACTCATTGTATGTCATTAAATAGTAATTTCCATTCTCATCAAACCTCAACACAACAGCTGGTACTGTATCATAAGGTCTGTCATCGTGGATGTTGAATTCAAAAGTAAAGTTATCAAATTCCTTTTTTGTCAATAGAGCATCGGTTAATATTCCAACCCCCCTCAATCTTAACCACATGGCTTTGTTGTCCTCCAGTTGTTTGACAGTATATTCAGAATTGCCAACTTCGCTCAGTTCGGTCAATATCCAATTTTCATTAGCAAGACTTCCTTCAGCATAACCTTCAAAATCATCACCAAATAGAATTTCTGGCACACATACCGTTTCATTTGTCTTATTGGCCATTCCATCTGTTGGTTCTGTTTGTGACGGTTCTGGTAGTAATTGATAACCTATTGAGAATGCTGCAACCGCAGCCAGCACAGCCACCAAGATGTAAATTTTCATATTCAATTTGGGCTTTTTATTTATAAGTTATCAGTTTATCAAAAAATTCCTTTGAGAACCTCGGAGGGGACCAGTCGATTTCGACTCTCCGTCTGCTCACAGTCACCCCTTTCTTTTTAATCGGATCCCACCCCCTTTTCTGATAGTCCTTCCAATAGAGTAGGATGCCCGATCTCTGCCAGACGGGTGTTCTGTTCAGATCAACCCCTGCTCTCGCGCAGAGTTTTTTTAACTGAGTTGTTTTTAGACCAGAGAGCCTATTTGCAGCTGCTGTTGGGGAGAGGCCTTGTTTTCTTAGAACCCAATAGGACCAGGCATTGTTGTGATTTCTGAAGCACTCAGCCTGTCTCCACACAAGGTATGGAACAATTTTTGTTTTTGGTATGGGAATGATCCGGCAATCAAAGGCAGCCAAATGATCTGTCATTTTTGTGAATGCCGATGATGCCAGACCGGCAAAGACAGAATCAATTTTTTCAATCCTGGCAAAGGATGTTCTTTTCAAAAAAAGAAAATTTATTTCATCCGAAAAAATGTACGCGAGTGTGGGATTGAAGGGAACAAAAAATGTCTTGGCAACAGCTGCCATCCAACCGGCGAATTTTTTATCGTATGGCTGTCTCAGCTTTAACTTTTTTGTCAGGCTGTGAAAGCCCCAGCCATCGAGTCGCACAAAGAATGGCCCGACCGGCAGCTCCAAGCCTGAATAGATCTCATAATCAATGAGGGAGAGTGGTCCCCTGCTGGCTTCGGATTTCGGTTTTGGAAGGCCAAACTTCTCCCACGGCTTTGGCATAATAATAATTAAATCAATTACATAAAATGGGTGTAAGCCTATCAGGGGTTGTTGAGGGTAAGAAGATAGAGCTTGAACATTTGGCAGGTCGGACAATAGCGATCGATGCGTTCAACACGATGTATCAATTTCTTTCGATAATCAGGGACAGATTTACAGGAGAGCCTCTGAGGGATAGTAGGGGAAGGATAACAAGCCATCTCTCAGGCCTTCTCTACCGAACAATAAGGCTGATGGAGGCGGGCATAAGACCAGTCTATGTCTTTGATGGTGAGCCTCCGGCCTTCAAAGCGGCTGTACAGGCAGAACGGGCAGAGATGAGAGCAATTGCTGAAAGTAAGTGGAAGGAGGCTCTGGCTAAGGGTGAAACAGAGAAGGTGAGAGTTTATGCACAGGCAGCAGCTAGGCTGACTGATGAAATGGTCACCGAGGCTAAAAGGCTGTTAGATGCAATGGGTGTTGCGTGGATTCAGGCCCCCTCAGAGGGGGAAGCACAGGCAGCCTGGATGTGCAGACAGGGACAGGTATGGGCAGTTGCATCTCAGGACTGGGACAGTCTACTCTTTGGCTCGGTTCGGCTTGTGCGAAACTTAGCGATCACAGGCCGAAGGAAGCTGCCTAGAAAGGAAGTGTATGTTGAAATAAAACCTGAACTGATTGAGCTGGAAATGCTTCTGAGAAGCCTTGGTATAGATCTAGATCAGCTGATCTGTCTTGGCATACTGATAGGCACTGACTACAATCCTGGTGGCATCAAGGGTATTGGACCCAAAACAGCGCTCAAGATTGTGAGGGAAAAGAAAAGCCTCAAAGCAATATTCGTCGGCCTTGATTGGCCTTTTTCAATCACTCCAGAACAGATCTTTGAATTTTTCAAAAACCCTCCCATCGAAAAGGTAAAAATAAGAACAAAGGCCATGGACAGCACGAGGTTGGAAGAGTTGATGGTCGAAGAGCATGACTTCTCAGCCGAAAGGATCAGGAAAGCGGCTAATAGGTTGGCCCAGTTTCAAAAAGTACAAAAACAAACAGGCCTGAGTGAGTTCTAACCCACACCCGTAGGTACTTCCTTATCTCTCACCCTCACTCTGGGTATCTGTATGGGAGGGGGTAACTGCAGGTCATCGGCAAATGTGGCCATTTTTATCAAACATCTCCTAAAAAGGTGGTTCAGTATCTCGACCGAGACCTCCTCTGGTATCGACTTTTTGCTTTTCCACTGTTTTAGTACAGCGGCATTGTTTGCCGCAAGATAAGCAATCTCTCCATCAATCCTCATCTCAGCTATGTCGGGCTCGTATTTTGTCACAAACTCGAATGTGATAGAAAGGGCCTTCTTGTTCAGTGTAGCGATTGTTATCTCCTTTATATCAGATATCCTCGGTGTCGAATTTATCTTGATCTCACCACGTGGTGTTCCCAACCGAGATGCTGACATTGACTTCAAAGTTAAACCGAGTACTGGCATGGAGATTTATTAGAGGATGTATTTAAATATAAATATGTCAAAGATACTGCTTCCCATTGCTGATGGTTTTGAGGAGATAGAGACAATCGCTGTCATAGATGTGCTGAGAAGGGCTGGTATAGAGGTGGTGACAGCTGGTCTGCAGAGCTCGATGCCACGATCCGTGAGAGGGGTTCAGGTGATAACAGATAAAAAATTCTCTGATATCAGACCCGATGACTTTGATGGTATTGTGCTCCCCGGAGGAGATCCTGGGTGGCGAAATCTGGCCAATTCTCAGAGGCTACTCACAATTCTGAAGGATTTTAATTCAAAGGGTAAGCTGGTGGCTGCGATATGCATGGCTCCAGCTGTGTTGGCCAGGGCTGGTATTCTTGAAGACAGGCGGGCCACAATATATCCTGGTGCTGAGAGGGAGCTGCCCAAACCAAGGGATGCCCGGGTTGTGGTGGATGGTAACATCATAACCTCTCAGGGTCCCGGCACTGCCATCGAGTTTGCACTCGCCATAGTTGGTTATTTGATAGGAAAGACAAAAGCAGAACGGATAAAAAGGGATCTCATTGCTTAGTATGGATGCCATAGAGCGGGGCATACTCGAGCTACTGGCTAGACAACATGTGATCACAAAGGCTGAGTTGTTTGGCAGATTTGGTCAGAACGGTGTGGGGTCTGCGCTGGAAAGGCTAAGGGAGCAGGGACTCATAGAAAAGGTTGAAAGTCTGGGCACCTCTTTTGTGATCACAAAGGCCGGCATAAGGAAGGTACAAAAAATGGAATAGCCCCGGGCGGATTTTCGCAGGTTTCGAACCGCCGTCAACGGGTTTCTTTCTTCATCTCAGATCAGATCTTTAGACCGAAGTCCAAAGCCCGCTATGCTTGACCACTACACCACGGGGCTATTATAAAATTGAAAATATTTATAATTATGGACATCAGAGCCGAAGTGGTCAAAATTGTGAAAAGGGCCGGCATTGGAATAGAACCTGTCAGGCCTCCAGCCAATATAGGTGCTGATTTTTCATTGCCCTGCTTTGAGCAAGCCAAAAGGTTGGGCCAGAATCCTAACCAGATAGCAGCAAGTCTTGTGAAAAAAATAAAAGTGGGTGGTATAATCAAAGATGTGAGGGCTGTGGGTGGTTATGTCAATATCTGGCTTGACTGGTCAAAGGCTGGAAAGCTCATCTTCAGATCTTGGAGACCTCCCACAACAGGTCAGTCCATTCTCATCGAGCACACATCCGCAAACCCTGACGGTCCACTCCATGTTGGCCATCTCAGAAACTCTGTCATCGGAGATAGTTTAGCCAGAATTTTGGCCTTTACTGGCAACAAGGTTCGTACCGAATTCTTTGTCAACGACACGGGCAGACAGATCGGCATTGCTGTGATGGAATGGCTAAGGACAAAACAAAAACTGACAGGCAAGCCTGACTGGGCGGTTGTCGATCTGTACATCAGGGGCAACCGTCGGATTGAGACAAATCCCCAGCTTGAGGAAAAGGTTAGGCACATAATCAGGCTGTACGAGGCCGGTGATAGGCAAATCAGGAAATCGTACAGAATGATTGTTGAGAGCTGCCTGGCTGGTCAGAAAGCCACTCTTGCAAGAATCGGCATACACCATAACAGCTTTGTGTGGGAATCGGACCTTCTACCAAAGGTTGGATCGGTTCTGACAAGGCTTTCAAAAAAACCCTGCTACAGATTGGATGGCAAGAGGGTGTGGATTGATCTGAAACAGTTTGGAATAGAGCGTCAGTTTAGCCTGACCAGAGAAGATGGCACAACCCTTTATCCGGCTAGGGATCTTGCCTACCATATGACTAAATTCCGTAAAGCGAAAATTAACATCAATGTGATGGGTGCTGATCAGAAATTCTATTTTGAGCAGCTCATAAGGACACTCTCTTTTCTGAGTGATGTCAGCAATTACCGCATCGTCTTCTACGAACATCTGCAGCTACCTGGAGGTTCCATGTCGACGAGGGCTGGCCGCTTTGTATCTGTGGATGAAATAGTCGATCAGGCAGTGGCTGCGGCAAAAAAGGTTGTGGAGCAGAAGATGCCCAGCTATTCGATGAGATTAAAGGAAAGGATTGCTCAAGCAGTGGGCATAGGAGCTCTGAAATGGACAATGCTACGAGCAAGTCCTGAAAAGCCGTGTGTGTGGTCAGTTGATGAGGCATTGGCTTTTGAGGGCGCGACGGCCCCATACGTCCAGTACAGCCATGCCCGGGCGATGTCAGTGTTGAGAAAGGCAAAATCTAAACCAAAAGTCGATGCAAGCCTTCTGATGGACCAGAAAGAGATTTTGATCTTAAAGCTGCTGAGTGAGTGGCCCGAGACAGTCATCAATGCCAGCAAGGACCTAAGACCACATTATATCGTAGCCTATCTGACAAGGCTGGCTGATGCTTTCAACCAATGGTATCAGTCCGTGCCCATTCTGAAGGCAGAACCGGCAGTCAGGGCTGCCCGTCTGGCCCTGACGGCCAAAGCAGCTGAGATAATGAGAACGGGTCTGGACCTGTTGGGCATCGAAGCGCCCAAAAGGATGTAAGTCAATTTAAAGCAGCTCTTCAGTTAAGGATATGATAGATTTCAACCGCCTGATAGAGAGTCATCTCCACAGAGAGGTTAAGCCAAAGGAGGCTGGCAGGTACTATCCTTCGGACATAGGCAACTGTATCAGAAAGATCTGGTATACGTACAAAAAGCCAAAGGAGACAGAGGCCGACCTTGTGAAGATTTTTCAGATGGGCAACATGATACACGACTTCATAGCCGATGTGATAAGGAGTGAGAAGAACCCACATGTTGAGCTGTTGAAATCAGAAGTGCCTTTTCAGGTACCTGTCGACGATTTTATAATCTCTGGCAGGATTGACGACATACTCCTCGTCAGGACATCGGGTAAAACCGTTCTCGTTGAGGTCAAGTCGACAAAGATGCTCGATATGGTCAAGGAGGCCAATTATGCCCACGTTGTCCAGCTTCAGGTTTACCTCCACTACCTAAAACTTCAGCATGGCATAATTGTGTATGTGGAAAAGAACAATCTACACACAAAATCTTTTACAATTGAGTACGATCCGAAGATTGCAGAGGAAGCCCTCCAGAGGTTCCGACGTCTCCACCTAGCCGTCATATCGGGAGAGATCCCCGAACCCGAGGCCAGACTGTCCCGCGACAGGATGTGGGAGTGCAATTACTGTGCTTGGAAGGAGGAGTGTTGGGGCTATCAGGATTCTATCAGTCTAAAAGACCCCCGTTAGGAAGAGCACCAGAAATGCAAAAATGTAAAGTAGAAAGAGTAAGATTATTACGATGGCCAAGCTCAGCATGTTCCTTTTTAGAAAGTTTGAGATCTTCCTCAGCTTTTTGCGCATCTTTTGGAGCATACAAATTCTACCGTTCGCGCTCTCCGGCAATAAACTCTTCGACCATCTGTCGGGCAACAGGGTCGGGAAACTGTTGAGGTGGTGATTTCATAAAGTAGGCTGATGGACTTAGCAGTGGACCGCCCACTCCTCTGTCGAGGGCTAGTTTTGCGCAACGGATCGCATCTATAACAACACCCGCTGAGTTGGGGCTGTCCTCAACCTCAAGTCTGACCTCAATGTTGATGGGCACATCACCAAATTTGCGTCCCTCTATCCTAAGGAAGCAGAGCTTTTTGTCCTTCAGCCAAGGCACATAGTCGGATGGGCTGATGTGTAGATTGTACGGATCTATCTTGTTCGTCAGATTTGACTGTACGGCTTGAGTTTTTGATATTTTCTTAGACTTAAGTCGATCACGGGCTAGCATGCAAAGGAAGTCTGTGTTCCCACCAACATTGAGTTGATAACTCGAGACGATCTTTACTCCCCTCTCCTCAAAAAGTCGAGCGAGCGTTCGATGGACAATGGTGGCACCAACCTGTGATTTTACATCATCGCCTATCACAGGAAGCCCAGCCCTGGCAAACCTGTTCGCCCATTCGGGCACGGATGCTATAAAGACGGGCATGCAGTTGATGAACGCACAACCAGCTTTTAGAGCAGCCTTTGCGTAATATACTGTGGCCTGCTCAGAGCCAACGGGCATGTAGTTGATAAGTATTTCTGCTCCACTCTCTGCTAAAACTTTAGCCACATCGACTGGTTTAGCTTTGGCAAGCTTGAACGTCCTCTCCTCAGGATGGTCGGTCATGTGTGGAGCCACACCATCCAACACAGGACCCATCTGTACCTCCACGCCCAGATTTGGTACCTTGGGATGGAAGATGTGTGTGCAGTTTGGCTTTGCAAATATGGCCTCCGAAAGATCACGACCAACTTTTCTCGCATCGATGTCAAAGGCTGCGACTGGCCTGATGTCTGAGATTCGATATCCTCCCAGCACGTTGTGCATCAGCCCCGGCACGATGTTTTCGTTCGAATCGACGTTTCTGTAATAGAAAAGGCCTTGGATGAGAGATGAGCAGCAATTGCCAACACCGGCTATGGCGATTTTGATTTTTACCATATTATAAAATTGGCGAGCTCAAATATAAACTTTACAATATTATAAAAATGAGAGCACCCATTGAGAGACTGAGAGAAAAGGTTTTGAAGGAAAACCTGTGGATCTTCATTCTACACATGCTGGTGGACAGGCCGTGTTATGGTGGTGAGCTGAGAGGCCTCATACAGACCAGATTTGGCTTTCTGGCGGGTGCTGTGACGGCCTATAAAGTGCTCTATCTGCTCGAGAGGGGTGGGTATGTCAAAAGAAAGGGAAAGTATTACTTCATAACCAGCTCTGGGAGGAAGGAGCTGATGAAGGCTGGAAAGTTCTTTTCGGGTTTGGCCAGGGATTTAAAGGTTTTTAAACCCGGCAGAAAATAAGAATTTATCAACCTAATGAGAGGAGGGGATGAGAGTCTCCTTCACTTAAGTACAGGATGAGAGTGGAGGTAATATGGCAAAGGCGGCATTCGTCAAGTTTGAAACACCAAAGGAGCTGGCTAGCAAGGTCTACGAAGCGATTGGTGTGGCCAGATCAACGGGTAAGCTTAGGCGAGGTGTTAATGAATCAACAAAGGCTATAGAGCGGGGCATAGCCCGGTTTGTGGTGATAGCAGAGGATGTCAGCCCTGAGGAGATTGTGATGCATCTGCCAGTGCTCTGTGAGGAAAAGCAGGTACCTTACGTGTTCGTGCCCTCAAAGGCCGAACTGGGTAGGGTGTCGGGCATCGATGTGCCCACATCTTCAGTGGCAGTCATCGAAGAGGGTGACTCAAAAAAACTCATTGCTGATATCGTGGCGAAATTGAAAACACTCAAAAAGTAGGATAGGATGGCAGTACCAGCAGAGGTAGTACAAATACTCGGCACAATGGGAGTGAAGGGGGTAAGAAGGGTTAGATGTCGGCTTCTCGAGAGTGAGGAAGGACCAAGGTTTCTCATCCGCAATGTAGTAGGTTTTGTGCGGCCGGGTGATGTGTTGATGCTGAAGGAATCGGATGTCGAGACCGAGGCAAAGCTGGCAAGGAGAGGGTAGATGACAAAGTGCACTTTCTGCAACAAGTCTCTGCCGTTGGGTAGGGGCAAGATGTTTGTGAAAGTAAGCGGGCAAATCCTCTATTTTTGTGATTCGAAATGTGAGAGAAATTTTGGTATGGGGAGGAATCCAAAAAAGTTGAAATGGACTAAAGGAAAGACAAAAACTCCTTCTCAATAAAATGCAGTTTTGAAGGTAGAATCAGCACAGCAGGACTTGCATCGATTCTAATGCCGGCAGCAGGACCGTATCTAATGATCTGTTCATCAGAGCCAAGCCTTGCAGCTGCTATCAGCTTTGTGTTTGGTTTTATTGCTTTGTTTTTAATAAGAATCTCTATCGCATCTGAGATTTTGAGGCCTATATCCAGAAGGATGAGGGAGTGCAGACCGGCCTTTTTGTTCTGAGACAGAGCTCGTTTAAGGCTCGGAGGACAGCCAGACTTTGGAAGGGTAACAACACGGCCAAATTTGTAAAGGGAGAGTCCTGTCTCTGCTATTGCTGTCAATATCGAGGAGCTGTGGACGATTTTGACAGGAATGCCGGCCCTTTTTGCCTCAAGGACAAGGGCAATGTGGGTCGTGGCTGAAAGTGCATCTCCAGGCACGAAGATGCCTATGTTCTTCGTTTTTGCTTCTGAGATAATTTTTTGGGAGTGCTCCTCAAGATCGGACCTTTTCAGCTCAATGACTGCTCTGCCGACAGTCCTGGCCAGCTTAGCCACATCCGTGGCAATATCTGATGTGTAAAATTCGGCATACAGTTTCTGACATTTTCTCGAGACTTCGATGGCCCTTATCGAAAGGTCCTTCTCATCCCACAGCCCGATTGAGAGGAGGTAAAGCATTAGTTAATTAGATTTTTTTTAAAATTATTCTTTAAGCTGTCAGGATCTCGACCACATCTCCATTTTTGAGCACATAATCAGCCCCAAGCCTTTTCCTTTCGAGGCTCAGCCCTCCTAAGAATCGAGCTGCTAGCTCTGTGTGTACCTTTGCGGCAAATTCTTTCAAGGTTGTGCCCGACTTTATCAGAAAGGCATCGGGTAGGATGTTGCCCGATTTGTCAGAGAGTTTGGCTATCGAGGCAACAGGATAGACAACAATCATGCCGAGTTTTTCAAACACAAGGCTTTCCAGAGCCCTCTGTACACCCGTCGAGCCGTACTTTGACAGCACTGCCCTTATTTTGGCCATTGCCAACTCCTGGGCGGGGTCTAACTCAGTCAATTTTGTAAAACTGCTCGAGCCGGGGATGTACTCTATCAGGCCAGCCCTGGCTGCTTTTTTTAAAGCCAGCTCTGCCTCGGCACAAACAGGTATGATGTCAAATCTTTCCTTCAACCTCTCTATGTTTGTTTGCGCCTCAGGTAGGTCTGCCTTGTTGCCTGCCAGTACAATCGGCTTTGTGTGCTGTCTTACCATTCTCACAAAAAACAATCTTCGCTCCTCATCAGCTTCTGTAGTGAGAGCTGTGGTTGTGATAGCCTGTCTTATCACCTCAAGGCCTATGCCCAGACCCGAAAGTTGTTTTGCGATTAGCTCATCAAATCTTGCCCTCTCAAGACTGACCTTTCTTCTTATTTGATCCCAAACCCTATTCAAAATACCCAAGATCCACCAGTCGAGTTCTGATTCGAAATTGATTATGTCTTGGGCCGGATCATGAGTGGCTGGCCGGATGGGATTGCCATCACTGTCTGTGCCTCCCGACATGTCGATGATGTGTATCAATCCGTCTGCCTCCATGATGTCGGAGAGAAATTGATTGCCAAGCCCCCGACCTTGATGGGCCCCCGGCACTAGCCCAGCTATGTCTATTAATTGGATGGGAACGAACCTTATGCCGTTCTTACAGACAGAATTTTTTGGACTACACTTCACACCCAACCGCTGACATGGACATTCGGTCCTGACATAGGCAATTCCCCTGTTGGGCTTGATTGTGGTAAATATGCGATTTGATATGGCGACATCGATGAGTGTGGCTGCTGAAAAGAATGTCGACTTGCCTGTGTTGCTTTTTCCACAGAGAGCTATCAACATCTAATCATCTTTTCTGGCTAAACTGGAGGTAGAATGCTGTGGTTGCCTTGATTGTGAAGGCAGTTGAGATTGCAGAGCCGACAAAAAGAATGACCAAAAATGGAAAGAGGGATAGAAAGTTCAGCAAAGCTAACATCATGACATTTGATGTTGGCTGGAAGAAGAGCCAGAACAGTAGGGGGGCAGTGAAGAGAAGCTCTATCACAATTTTCACAAGCATAACAAGAAACCAGGCAATGAAGGTGCTAATGGGTCTGGCTCTAAAAATGGACCAGGATTTTGCAAGTGAGGAGATGGGATTCAGTCCTGTAATGATGGCTGCCTGATATGGAAAAAAGAAAATCAGAGCCACAAACAGTACCAATAGGGTTGAGATGATGGCCAGTACGATACCCACCCACTCCACAAAGGCCAGAGCAGGTAGCTGGCCAATGGCAGTGTTGATGAGAAATAGGATTGCTGCTATGGCAAGTATGACAAGATACCTTGTGCTGGCCACCGAAAGGCTGATCTTCATGGCTGCTGGCTTCCAGGCTTGATGTACGAGGGCGCCATAAATCCACAGCTTGGCAAGCTGTGCGGCCACGAACATAACAATCAGAGGCCAGAATGTAAGGGCCAGTTGCCACACATCGGCTGTGAGAAGGAGGGCCAGATTGGTGTTTAGCAGGAAAGCCACAGCAGCAAGCAATACCAACAAATCGAAGATGAACAGCAGAGGCCATTTTCTGAGATCAATACCAAATTTCAGACCTGCTAGCAAGGCTTTGCCATAACTGACCATATATTTATTTGATCACTCGACGTTAATAAACAGTTTAGTATGCCAAAACGCATCGCAGTGATCGACAAAAAGCTCTGCAATCCTGCAGGCTGTGGTTGGTTGTGTGAAAAGGTGTGCCCGATCAACAGAGCTGGCAAGAGATGTGTGATCACGGACAAAAAAGCGATCATCGATGAACAGCTCTGCATAGGCTGTGGTATATGTGTCAAAAAATGTCCACCCCAGGCAATCACGATTGTCAATCTACCAGAGCAGCTGAGTGGGCCACCGATATGGAGATATGGAGCTAATGGATTTGCGCTGTGGGGGCTTCCCATACCAAAGCCGGGATATGTCACAGTCCTGATAGGGCCAAATGGTATCGGCAAAAGTACTGTAATTGAGATACTGGCAGGCAAGCTGCTGCTCCAGGCAGAGACCTTTGATCAATTCAAAGGTACTGAACTGCAGAACTACCTTAAGGAGCTTTCGCAGGCCAAGGTTAGGGTTGGTCTAAAACCTCAGGCAGTTGATGCGATACCCAGCCTGTGGAAGGGTAGGGTGGCTGATCTGCTGAAAAGGATAGGATCGAATTTTGAGGATGTGTTGAGAGATCTCGGTGTGTCTGAGATGGCCAACAAGGATGTAGCAAACCTCTCTGGTGGAGAGCTGCAGATGCTGGCAATAGCAGCCACATTGCTAAAGGAAGCTGATCTTTACTTTTTTGACGAACCATCAAGCTATCTTGATGTGAGACAGAGACTGACCGCAGCACAGGCCATCAGACAGCTTGTTGATAAAAAGGTACGGGTTATGGCTGTCGAGCATGATCTGGCAGTGGCTGATTACCTCGCCGACTTTGTGTGTCTTGGTTTTGGCCAGCCAGGTGGTTATGGCATCATGTCAAAGCCGTATGGTGTGAGGGTAGGCATCAACACATACCTTGATGGCTATATCAAGGAAATGAATATAAGGTTCAGGCCAGAGCCGATCAGCTTTGGGATCAGAGCAAAGGAGGCTCCGATACAAAAACCATTTTTGGTCTGGCCTGCCTTTGAGAAGGTGTTTCCAGGATTCAGTTTGCGCACAGAGCAGGGGGCAATAGGTCGAGGTGAGATAATCGGCATCATAGGTCCAAACAGCACTGGAAAGACCACGTTCATCAAGATGATGGCTGGTGAGCTAAAGCCAGACAACATCGAATGGTCAGCAAATCTTGTGATTGGCTATAAACCACAGAGATTGGTGCTCAATACAGAACAGCTCAGGACGAGAGTGGCTGATATGTTGCCTGAGGCAGAGGGTAGGGACAGAATAATCTCTGTACTGGGTCTGGGAAGGCTGTTCGAAAAGGAGCTTGGTAGCCTATCGGGTGGTGAACTCCAGGCCGTGCTGATAGCCAGAACATTGCTCAAACCGGCTGATCTGTTGCTACTCGATGAGCCTTCGGCATTTCTCGATGTCGAACAAAGGCTGAGGGTCACGGGATTGTTGAGAGAGCACACACAGCGCACAGGCCAACCAGCCTTTGTTGTTGACCATGATCTGCTATTTATAGATGCGATAGCCGACAGACTAATCGTATTCTCAGGACAGCCTGGTAGATTTGGTTTTGGCAGAACTCCTCAGGATCTCAGATCTGGCATGAATACCTTTCTTGCTGAGTTAGGGATTACGTTCAGACGAGATCCTGTCACTGGCAGGCCCAGGGCGAACAAACCGGGCTCTGTGCTAGACAGAGAGCAAAAAGCAAGTGGACAGTTTTATTACCTCTAATCATCTCAGCCACCATCGCTTTGTGTAGTAAAGACATGTTATGACTGCAACAATTGCTGTATACGGAAGTAGGCTGTTAGCCAGCATGACGGAAAGACTTATTAGCCCTCCGATGGCTGTGAATATGATTGTTGTGACGATGTGTACAACCTTTTTGATGGCTATCACAGAATCAAGGAATATGATGATGGCCAGCACAATAAGGGGAAAGAGCCACCACACGAGGAGGGCGGTTCCGCCGAGTGAACCTGCTATCCACCCCTTCAACATCGCAACCCTAGATGTGAGAGGCTCTCTGTTGATCATACTAGAACTCTTCTTCAAGTTCCTTCTCAATCGGTTTTGGCTTTCTGAGCCCTTTAAAGAATTTCCATCCAAAATATCCTCCAATCGCTGCGACGACCACCACAATCGGTATGATGAGTACGGTCGGATCAAATACGAACTCAGCTGGTGGTGTAACCGTGTACACAGACTTCAGCATGTCCAGCTTTGCCTTTGCTTGCTCGAGATTGTTGATAGCCTCATCATACTTTCCGGCAACAAATCTTGAGCTGGCTGTTTCTAGGCTCGTGTTAATCGAATAGATGGCCGATGATAGATCAGATTTCTGTTGCTCTGTCAGGTTTGCCAAAAACTCTTCAAATTTGGCCATCTGTTCAATTATGTCGGTGGTGATGTTTTTGTACACTGTGATCAGCACAGGGATTGTTACCGCCATTCCATCGTATTTTATGATCAGCTCACCTGTCCTTTTTCCTTCTGTGGCAAAACTGGCAGTGGCTGTGAGTGTTATGGAAGTGTTGGCAGCGACTGTCGTTGGCATGCTCAACTCGATGCCTGTTAGCCCACTGCTGACTGACCAGTTCAGACCATAATCTTTGTCGGTGGGATTTGTAAGTGTGAAGTTCTTGCTAATCGTTTTGCCTGTCACTGTTTCGGTTGCCCAACTTGTTGGATTGATGGTGAGCAGACCCGTTATGATGGTCGGTGGGGATGTTATCTCACCCAATGTAGAAATTGAGAGATCAATGGGAATCTGGCCGACCACAGTCCCATTGGACACGAGGTTTACTAGTGTGTTGATGGTGTTGAGTCCTGTCAGCCTTTTCACGGTTATTGTGTACGTCATGTTAGCATGCGGACCTAGTACAGAACTTTCGAGCTGGACAGAGAGAAATTGTGCCAGCTCGGGTGCTACCTCCGCACTCAGCTCAAGCTCCTTGTCAATGGTGTTGCGCACACAGCAGATGGGTGATGATGTCCTCTCTGTCTGATCTGGTCCTAGAACAAAATCGATGTGAGGCCCAAATGCCAGCACAACCGGCTCGATCAGCTGCTCAGGTCCGACCACAACTTTTAGTAAATAGGAACCCCAGTCCTCTCCTTTAGGAGCATAGAAGGCAATCCACCATGTGCCCCAATCAAGGCTGAGGTTGGTTGAAAATCTTGTCGGTCTTTCCATTGTGAGATTGCCCGAGATGTTCACATCCTCAAATTTGTAATCATAAACTCTATAACTTACATTATCAACAAAATCGCTAGTTATCACATCAATAGAGACTGTCGTATTTTTAACAACAGCGCCTGCTTCCAAGGTTATGCTACCCACTGTCACATTGAGTGAGGGGCTAAAATCGTTGTTGTAAAAATAGCCTGACTGATTTTCAGCTGTGATTGTAAGTTGCTGCTCACCAGAATAAATAAACGGACTTGGACCACAGTTTGCAGTAGGGTCTGTGTTGGAGAAATAGCAGTAATAACGGTTGCCAACTTTTGGAATATGGCCATAGAATGGGCTCAAAACAGAGATCCTCACAACCTCTTTTGGTCCTGTGTCCAGGTTTGCCAGCATTACGAATGCCGAGCCAATCGAGAGCTTTTCTGGAATGAATGTGATGTTTGGTGCTCTCTCTGTCTGTGCTGATGCAATCGGTACAAGAGTGGCGAAAAGGATCAGAAAAAGGGCCACTGCTTTCATAGTATAAATTGGTCTGCCAATAATAAAAATGCCTGAAAAGGCAAAACCAGTAATTTATGTTGATAATAGAGAGGATGGAGCTCTAATTGAGGAGTTGGGCCGACTTGGTGCTGAGATAGAGCTGAAACAGCTCGATGTGGGCGATTATGTAGCATCGGATAGGGTTGGGATTGAGAGAAAGCAGATCAGAGATTTTATCATCTCTGTGATGAATGGCCGCATATTCGATCAGATGAACAGGCTGAAACAGGCCTATCAGAGGCCCATACTGATAATTGAAGGTAGCCCTGAACTGCTGTGGTTTGAAAGGGTTCATCCCAATACCATAAGGGGTGCTCTTGCAGCAATTGCGATCGATTTTGGAATACCAATTCTCTGGTCTCTCAATTACAGAGAATCTGCAGGCCTGATATACTGGATTGCCCATAGGGAGCAGATTGCTGAAAAAAGGGAGCCGGCTGTCAGGCCTGGAAAGAAGGTCTCAAGTCTGGCCAGAGCTCAGGAATATCTAATTGCCGGACTGCCCGGCATATCGACTGTGAGGGCAAGAGCTTTGCTCAGAAAATTCAAAACGCCCAGAAGGGTTTTTGCTGCAAAAGAAGGGCAGCTGCTGAAATTGCCTGGTTTTGGGCAGAAAAGGGTGAGGATGATAAAGGAGATACTCGATTCTGAATATACAGGTTAGGCTTTCAGACAGGCCTGAACAAATCCCCTGAAAAGTGGATTTGGATTGAGTGGTTTTGAGCTGAACTCGGGGTGGGCCTGTGTGGCCACAAAGAAGGGATGGACTGGCAGTTCCAAAAATTCCACAAGCCTGCCATCGGGTGATGTGCCTGATATCACAAGACCTGCTCTCTCGAGTTGATCTATATATTTAGGATTAACCTCATAGCGGTGGCGATGTCTTTCAGCAATCTCTGTTCTACCGTACAGTTTGGCAACCAAACTACCCGGTTTGAGCCGGGCAGGCCAGAGACCAAGCCTCATTGTACCACCCTTTTGAGTTATACTTTTCTGTTCTGGCAGCAGATCAATTACTGGGTGTGGGCTATCAGGATCGAACTCTGTGGAATTTGCATCACTCAGACCCATTACATGCCTGGCATACTCTATCACAGCCAGCTGAAGGCCGAGACAGAGACCAAGAAATGGTATGTTGTTTTCCCTTGCAGCCTGTATGCATGCAATCTTTCCTTCAATCCCTCTTGGGCCAAAACCACCTGGTACTATGATCCCAGACACACCCTTTAGGGCTGACAGTGCCTGTTCCTTGAGGGTTATGTCTGTTGTTTCGATCCACTTTATGTTGACATGGCTGTCAAACCAGGGGGCTGTGTGTTCAAGTGCTTTTATTATTGATATGTAGCTGTCGTGCACACCTGTATATTTTCCCGTAATCGCGACAGTGATGGTTCTGTTTGCGCTGTCGACATTTTTGACAAGCTTTTCCCACTGACTGTAATCGGCCTGCTTTCCCTTCACACCGAGCAGTTCCAAAATCTCACCATCAATACCCACCTTTCTTAAAAACAGTGGGACTTTCAGGATGTTCGACACATCATGGAGGCTCACCACTCTTTTCAGTGGCACATTTGAGTAGATAGAGATTTTTTCTCTCACATTTTCTGTGACGGGTTTTTCAGCCCGGCACACAACAATATGAGGTTGAATGCCTGCTGAAAGTAAGGCCCTCAGTCCAAGCTGGGCTGCTTTTGATTTCTGCTCACCAAGGCTGCCTGGCTGGAGGATGTACACAACAGCCACAAAAGCCACATTACCAGGCCCTTCCTCGTATGCCAGCTCCCTCATTGCTTCGAGGAAATAGCTATTCTCAATGTCGCCGACGGTTCCACCAACCTCAACCAGCACAATGTCAGCCTTTTCCTTTATGGCAAGTTGTCTCACAAATGCCTTTATCTCGCCCGTAACGTGGGGAACGAACTGCACATCCCTGCCTAGATAGGCTCCTGCTCTCTCTTTGTCGATGATCGTTTTGAATATCTTACCCGCAGTTAGGTAATTGTCTTTTGTGAGATTGACATTCAACATCCTCTCATACGTGCCCAGATCAAGATCGCACTCAGTGCCATCCTCGAGCACGAACACCTCACCATGTCTGTACGGATTGAGTGTGCCTGCGTCAAAATTCAGATAGCCATCAAACTTGATCGGAGCAACCTTCAGGCCATGATAAAGGGCCAATAGGTTGCCAAGGGCTGATGAGAATGTCCCCTTGCCCACACCCGACATGGTTGTGCCCACAACAGCAATGTACTTTGTCCTACCCTTGACATACCCCTCAGGAAATGAGGAAAAACTTTCAATATTTTGAAAAAATGGTTGATTTGTTGATTGCATATCAGATTTAGCCAACTGAAATAAAAAGTTTTAAAATTGCTGACCAAGAAATGTCTTTAATTCTACCATTAATAGATTTGTATGCTACAACCCAGACCCTATCAATTGGCCATTGCTGAAAGGGCAGTCAGACAGAATCTACTCGTCGTACTGCCAACAGGCCTCGGCAAGACAGCCATATCCTTGCTTGTGGCACAGCACATGCTCGCTCAACAGCCTGATGGAAAGGTTTTGGTTCTGGCACCCACAAGACCACTTGCAGCACAGCACCTTGCGTATTTCAGACAGCACATGGCCGAGGAGGGTGTGTTGTTGACGGGTGCCATCAGACCACAGCAGAGAAAGGATCTGTATAACAAAAAGCTCATTTTCGCCACACCCCAAACGGTACAAAAGGATATAGAGAGTGGGCTTGATCTCTCGACCTTCTGTCTTATAGTCTTTGATGAAGCACACCATGCCATCGGCAATTATGCCTATCCATTCATCGCGAAGAAGTATTTAGAGATGGTGCCTAATGGCAGAATACTGGGACTGACAGCCAGCCCTGGCTCTGATCCGGCAAAGATAGCTGCCATAAAGTCAAACCTTGGCATAGAGGGTGTTGAGATAAGGTCTGAGAGCGATCCTGATGTCGCGCCATACGTACAAAAAAAGTTTTTTGAATGGATTGAGGTTGAGCTGCCCGATTCGTTTATTCAGATAAAGAGGCTTCTTGAGAGCTCGTATCTACGCAGGCTTGAGAGACTGAAAAGTCTTGGTATAATAAAGTCTGTGAAGGTGAAAAAGGCGGAACTGATAAAACTGCAGGCAAAGCTTGCACAGAAGGTGGATAGGATGCCTTCTGCATACGGTCTGATTGGGCTTCTGAGCCAGGCGATAAAGATTGACCATTGTTTGGCTTTACTTGAAACACAGGGTATGGACATTCTGGACAACTATTTCTCAAAGATGAGAAATTCGGGATCCAAACAGGACAAGGCCCTACTCAATGACAAGGAGATCTCAAATGCTGCCTGGCTTGCAAGGAGGCTTGCCGAGCAAGGTGTAAGACATCCAAAAGTTAGCAAGCTGTGTGGGCTGATCTCCAGGGAGAAATTCAAAAGGGCAATCATTTTTGCAAATTATAGGCAAACAGTGGCCGACCTTGTTGGGGTGTTGTCAAAGATTGAGGGTGTAAGGCCAATAGAGTTTGTTGGCCAAAAGGAGGGAATGAGTCAGAAAGAGCAACTGGCTAGGCTACAAGCCTTCAGAGATGGCCGGTACAATGTGCTGGTCGCCACATCGATTGGTGAGGAGGGACTCGATATAGCCGATGCCGATCTGGCAATATTCTATGATAGCGTACCATCCCCTCTGAGAATGATACAGAGAAGGGGTCGGGTTGGCAGAATGGAGCAGGGTAGGATAATCATTCTGCTAACAGCAGGCACCCGGGATCAGGCCTATTACTGGGCCTCAAAGCGGAAGGAAAGGGCAATGTTTGGTATTTTAAAGCAACATCAATTATAGGGCTCGAAGTTTATCTCAAGTACTCCTGGGATGCTCATCTTCTGTGCGAACTTTTTTGCAATTTCTCTAAATTCCATATCCTCGTACTCAGAACAAAATTCCTTTAACTTTGAGCAAATAACTATTTTTGTCCTATCCTGCATTAGCAAATAGAGTTTATCTTCTAAAAGCTTTTTCAAATCGTTCCAGTCGAATTTCTCAGCCACTTCATGATCAATGTTTAGTGTGTAGATACCCGAAGGAGTCATTATTTTCTCCTCAAATCTTCCATTGAAGCCATTTTTGTATGCAGCATAAGCTAACATAAGGTAATTTACCAAATCCATCTCTGAGAAGGTTTCTGAAATAGGGCTGTGCTCATCGTATGGATGGAAATGATAGCTTACAACCTTATCAGCGCCTTCAAAATCACTGATATTAACAGCACATCTTACTTTTTCTCTCTCCTCGCCCTCACCACACTCCTGCCAAACATTCTTTCCATCCTTCTCATAGTAAATCCAAGCCTCTTCTACAGGACTATTAAAGATCAGCCTCTTGATATCCTCCTGACCCTCTCTTTCGGATTTTTCTATGGAGTAGTGTTGTGGACCTGCACTGACATACAGTGAGTTCTTGTAACCATCATCTTTTGTATTGATATTCACTGTTGCACATCCCAAACTACTAACTAAACATAGACCTGCTAGCCATTTTTTCAAACTCATATTATCACCTAATAGTAATAATAACAGTAAGATTTATAAAGTTTTGGTGTGATTTATATACTCAATCACCGAAATCTTTATAAATGGCAAACGTAAATTTAGTTATTGATTGTTACTAAAAAGAGGTAACATTTTATGGCTGAAAAAATAAGGCCTGCCTGTCCGGAATGTGGGTATGCTTTTATCAGATACGATCCCATCAGAGGTGAGTCTGTGTGTGAGCGGTGCGGCTGTGTTATCAAAGAATCGATGATTGATATGACACAGGAATGGCGTGCCTTTGATGAGGATCAGAGATCGAGGAGAGTGAGGGCAGGAGCTGCTCTAACACTCACAAAACATGATATGGGCATGACAACAGAGATTGGCAAGGGCAAGGGTGAGCTTTTCAAGGTCGCCTCAAAAAAGAGAGCTCAGTATTACAGGCTGACCAAATGGCATAAAAGGCTCATCAAATCCAGGGACAGGAACATCTCCTTTGCATTCTCAGAGCTGCAGAGGCTCATCTCCCTACTCCATCTTTCGAGGGCAATACATGAGAGGGTGGCCAAGCTTTATCAACAGGCAGTCAACAAGGGGCTTGTGAGAGGTCGTTCAACCGAATCGATCATAGCCGCATTGTTATACATTGTATGTAGAGAGGAGGGTGCGCCCAGAACACTCGATGAGATTGCCAAAGTATCGAATATTTCAAAAAAGGATATTGGCAAGACCTATCGGTACATTTCAAGGAAGCTTGATATAAGGATTTTACCGGCAAAAGCACAGGATTATGTACCCAGATTTGGCTCTCTACTCAATCTCTCAGAGAGGGTGCAAGTAAAGGCTGTTGAGATGCTTGATGATGCTTCCAAGAAGGATGTCACGTCGGGTAAGGGCCCGATTGGTGTGGCTGCTGCGGCCCTCTATATAGCAGCTGTCCTGCTTGGGGAGAAAAAGACACAGAGAGAGGTCGCCGACATGATAGGTGTGACAGAAGTCACAATCAGAAATAGATACAAAGAGATGGTGCAGGCCTTGGGTATTGAGAAAGAGGTCGAAGCAAAAGTAAAGGAAGTTGAGGGCCTTTGAGATGGTCAGATATCTTTTTGATGCAAAAGATTATGGTATTTTGTTAGATGAGAAAGAGGTTGAGAGTATTGTTGCAAAAATTTCAACTGTTGAGCCATCTTTGTGTAGAAGCTTTGCAAGATATTTCTTTTCAAACCTCAACTATGCCGAAATGAGGGATGGAAAGGTGTACGTAAACAGAAAGAGATGGTCAAAGCCGATAAAGTATGGACTGTCTGAATTTAAACGCTATTTAGCCCCGGGTGGGAGTTGAACCCACAACCTACTGATCTCCTTTTTTCATCCAGACTTGCTGTCCTCAGATCAGATACAAGTCAGTTGCTCTACCATTGCTCCGCACGTCAGAACCCTCCAGGTTCCGACACCTCCGGGAGCTGCTTCACTCCTTACTGCGTTCGTCGTTCCGCAACGCTTCCCTGTGAGAACCTTCCAGGTTCCGACACCTCCGGGAGCTGCTGCGATGTTCGCTTTGCTCCTCGTCCGCTACGGCTTCCACTTGGGAATAGAGCGGTAAGGGGTCGAGCAAGCGTAAGCTGCCGCGACCCCTTGTGCGATTGAGCTACCGGGGCAATATATTTTTAAATTTACAAATTATATATATGACGGATAGGGATCAGCTCAAAACTGAGATTGAGAAAAAACTAAATTATCTGATTGAATTGAATCATCGGAATGCAGAATATAAAAGATGTATCAGAATGAGAGAATTAATGAGCATTTACTCTGAAACGAGAAAACTGATCCGTGAGTTAGACAGTGATGATAGATTTTATTATATCAACAGACTTAACAAATTGGCTTTACAAATTTAACTTTGAGAGTAGCCCATCGATCTTTCTATAAAGCACTGCCTTTGTACTGTTGTTTGCAATCCGAAAGTCTGCCTGTCTAATCAGTTTTGGGATGTGGCGCTCGGTGATAGCCTGTTCGACTGCCAGAAATTGGCTAAAGCCCAGTCTGCCCTCACCTTTTGCCACCATTGCCGCCCTCAGCCATCTTGCTCTGGCTGATGCTGTTATTGCAACAAGTCTGAATCTCTTTCCGAATATCTTTCTAAAATAGGCCACCTCTTGAGGAAATCTGATACCAGATATGGCAATTTTCTCCCCTTTTGCTTTTTTGGCAAGCTTCCTCGCAAGTATGTCGGGGCCATGTTTTGCCCTCAATTCTGTGGCAAGTTCAATAAGGTTTGATCTTGTGATCGGTTTGTTCTGTCTTTTCAGGATGGGGGCCAACACATCTGCTGTAAAATCTAGCACTCTGAAGCCACGGTTTGCCAGCCACAGGGCAGCCTCTGATTTGCCACTGTAGCGCTTGCCTGTCAAACCCAAAACCACTCTTGCCATATTTTTTATTAAAGCAATATTAATAATGCTCGAAGTAATGTTCGAATTTGTTTCAAATCTGTTCAGCCAGCTCGTACACTTTGATAATCTGGCTCTGATTGGTGCCATCATTGTAGTCCTGATAATAGCATTCAAAGTTTTTCAGTTTCTGCTCAAATCGGCCATTGTTGGGCTCATGTTCGGCCTTGTTGCAGTCGGGCTGTGGTATATCGGTTTTGCTGTTACACTCCAACACGTGCTGCTGGCCATACTGTTTGGCATACTCTTCTCTATTGCATACTCTGCCATATCGACCATCGCAAAAGCCTTTGGTCTACTAACTCAAAAAAGAAAGGTCAAAAAAAGGGACTAGCCCTCAAGCTCTGCCCTAACCTTATCTTCACCACGCTCAAGGAATACGAGCACCCACATGTTTGCCTTATCCCTTGGCCAAGTGAAATTTTTTTCCTCTACCCAGTTTAGGGTAAGATTGAACAGCTCGCTGACAGCAGCTGATGTCCAGTTTATGCTAGCATGTTGAACGAAAAGATCTCGCACATCTCCCGAGATATTGAGGGTAATTGTTATGTTCTGGCCGAGCCAGTTGCCAACTGTCAGGTTTGTGTGACTACCATTGCCTATCGCAAGCAGCCAAAGTGAGCTAAAGTTGGCATACGGAATCTGGCTACTGACCCAGCCTGACCAGTTGGATAGATAGGCAATCGGCTGACTGTCACTCAAACCAAAGGTAGCAACCCTGACATACTCTTGAGCTACATTCATCGCCATCACACCCAGTTCAGATTTGGGCAGTGCTGGCTGGGGGATGGGCAGAGCTATGTAGAACATCACAATCAGGATCACTGCTCCAATCAAAAAGAATTGTCCCCTCATAGCCTATGTTGAGCTATTTCCATAAAAACAACCTCACAATGTGTGGGCTGTAGTTGTGCTCACCTGCTACAAAACGGACTGAGGTGAGAAGCTGTGTGGCATTAGGCACAGAACCAACACACGCTGTCTGATTACAGATTTGTACTGAGTGGTTCCAGTAAGGGATGTCGATCTGGGCATTTAGACCAATCGGATCTTCGGCAACAGTCCAGTTTCTGAGCCTACCTTGGCTGTCCAGCCCTTGGAGTAGTTGCCAGCCTGGATTTTCCAGTGTAGGTTGTTTGAACATCAGGGATGGAATGAGAGCAATGAATGAGAGAAGCAGCAAGCCAGCAATCACAGCCTCGATGATAAAAACAATCCCTCGCATATTAATTTTTAGACCATGCTATAATATGAGATTGACAGAGATTTACAGGAAGTTGCTCAGTGTGTACGGCTCACAGGGTTGGTGGCCTGTTAGCAACAGCTTTGAACCACCCGAATGGGAGATATGTGTGGGTGCAATACTCACACAGAACACGGCATGGTCAAATGTTGAGAAGGCCCTATCAAATTTGAAATTCTCAGGTCTAACAAAACCTGAGCATATTTTGAATTTGAGAAATGCACAACTTGAAAAAATTATTCGACCTGCAGGCTTTTATAGACAAAAGGCCCAAAGGTTGAGAATGTTTGCAAAATTTGTGTCGGATTTTGGCAGTTTTGGACATTTTTTACAAACTGTCACAAGGCAGCAATTGCTTGAGCTCAATGGTATCGGTCCCGAGACAGCCGATTCGATACTACTCTATGCCTGCGGCAGACTCCTTTTTGTGATAGATGGTTATACAAAAAGATTCTATTCGAGATTTTTTGGTAGAGAGATATCAGAGTACGATGAACTGCAGCAGATCTTCCATAACAGCCTGCCCAGAGATGTAGAAGTTTATAAGGAATTTCATGCGCTGATTGTCAGGCTGTCAAAATCGGTCTGTAGAAAAAGACCCATATGCAAGGATTGTGTGCTGTCAAAAGGTTGTTTATATTTTATATCTCAAAAAAGCGGCAATCCCTCCAAGGCCTAAGAACATTTCTCCAGCCTCATGAGCTGTTGTGATGATCTCGATGGCTGCTTTTTGTCCCTCGGCCATCTCTATAAACGATTCGAGATCAATTAGTAATGGTTCTGCCACCATCAGCATCCTTACAGCACCACTTTTTAGGGCAGTCTCTACCTCCTCCCTACCATACACAACCAGACCGCCTTCCTTTATTTGCTTTAACAGCTCCTGCACAAGCTCTGTCTCCCTTGCAATTGCTGTTTGTTTTAACAGCCTGTTACCAGACCTTTTTAGCACTTCCTGCACTCCAGGTCTGCCGGTTGTGGAGGCATGCTCGAGCCAGAGTTTTGGCAGTAGGGCTGGCCTGTTCCGACTGATCCAGTTGAACAGATTCTCCCTCTCAAAGCCAGGACCGGCAATCACGATCAACTTTTGTGGCTTTGAGCCAAGCCAGTCAGCTATTTTTGCATACCAATCATCCCTGTATTCCTCAGCTCCCCTTACCTTTTTGAAAACAAGCCTGCCCGCAGAACTGATCCTCTGTCCAGAAAGTGTGAAGAAGTCAGCCTGCTCTCTATCAATCATACAGAAAAGCAACTCTGGTTGGGGCTGACAGGCCCTTTTCAATCTGTTCAGCTCAGCTGGCTTCCACATTTTGTATACATCCAGTTTAAGGCCAGGTTCGACCTCTATGGTATGATGGGCACCTAGCTGAATATCAGCAGGTCCGGCCTGTATCGTTCCCAACAGCCTGAGCCTATCCTCGACCAGGTTTAACTTTTCAATCCTTACTGTCAGCACCATTGCCCTTCTCTCCCCCTCTATGGTCTGGCTATCTCTGAATATGACCGGCTTTCTGGCAGTCCTTGCCCTTACAGTATCTCCTGTTCTCAAAAGCTTGGAGAGCAGCTCCACATCAGTTTGGCTCTCAGGGATAAGAGAGGTAAAATTATTTTTTAGATCAAGTTTTAACAATTTCATCTCTTCCTAACCATATATATGTTTTTTGTCAAAATTTAATATGGCATACCATTTCAGGCCAATGAAGGGTGTTGAGGATTTTGTGTGGGTTCTGATTGCTGCGATTGTTATCCTGTTAGCCCTTTCCCTGCTCTCAGGCACATACATTTTGCCAGGTCCTGCTCCCAATGTTAGCTACATCACCACATTCTCTCTAGGCTCTGTGGGCTATCTGGCAGAGCTGCCAGCCCGTACCTACAATCTGAATGGCATATCGGTTGGTGAGGATCAGATTGAAAGGCTCAAGGCCCTGGACAACCTACAGATTGCCACCTCCTGGTTTGGAGCACAAAAGGCTGAATGGATAATCAACTTACCTGAGTGGGCAAAGGATTGGCAGAAGGGTTTGAAGATATCATTCGATGTGGTTCAAACAAACAGATATGGCAGGCTGATTGTGAGATGGAATGGTGCTGAGGTTTTTGCCAGGGATGCAAGTCCCCGGGTGTATGAGATAGTCATACCAAAGGATGATGTGCTGAGTGAGAACAAGTTGGAGATAGTGGCTGAGGGGCCTGGTCTGATGTTCTGGGCAACCACTGTGTATCAGCTAAAGGCTCTCTCAGTCGATCTGATGTATGGCCCGGCAAAGATCGTGCCGTTTGAGCTTACAGGTCCTGAACTTGAGGCCTTCTCAAAAGGAAGCCTCTCCTTTTATGGCTATCCAAAAGAGGATGGGAGCAACCTTTCGATTAGAGTGAATGGTGTTGAGATTTACAACAAACTGCCATCAGGGCCTGATGAGGCCAACTTCTCCATGCTAAACGTTCCTATCAATCTTGGTCAGAACCTGCTCAGCCTGTACGTAGCCAATGGCACTGTCCGATTAGAGAACACAAAACTGCAGCTCTGGATTCTAACAGAAAAGGTTGAGAGGGAGCGTAGTTTTAACATAACCGAGGAGCAGTACAACCAGATTGCAGCTGGCAGGGGTAGAATAGAATTTGATGTCGAGGCAATAAAGAAGGGTGGTGCGCTAAAAATAGAGCTTAATGGCAATCTCCTTTCTGTGCCCGAAATAAGCACAGGCACAAACATCGTAACCTTTACAGCCAACCAGGCAAAGAGGGGCCTAAACAGCCTTAGGTTCAGCTCAACAGGAGCCTTTGACATCGGCGATGTGCGGATTGGGATTGAGAGATAAAAGGCTAATTTATTGCTTCTCCCAAAATTAAATATGCCGATTCGATGCCCTCATTGTGGAAAAGAATATCTAGCCTCACAATATGAGAAATTATCTATAAAACCTATTTTCTCAGGTTATATCTACATCAAATGTCCAGAAGGTGATTATTTTGAATTTCCTGAAAAAGAGTTTGAAAGGAGAAAGGCAGAAGAAGCTGAACGGAAATATATGTCGCCAAAGCCTCCTGAGAGACTCATGTTGCCAAAGCCTAGTGAAGAAGTTAAACCAAAATATAAACCAAAATATAGATATATTTTTTTCCCAAGAGAGTCAGAGTCCCGTAATATTGCCAGACTGTTGATCCCTCCTGTGATTGGTGTTGCGCTAGCTGCCCTGTTGGGTAGCATGTGGTTTTTCCTTGCATCTCTGATGTGGACAATTTATGAGATGATTCCTGAGCCAGGAAATCCGATTGAAAAGAGGATAAATGAAATACGGAAGAGGTATGAGGAGGAACTGAAGAAGGCAGAAAGAGAGGAGGAGAGAAAAGATATCATAAATCAACTCATGGCTAATATTGGAATAGAAAAAGTGATTGGAGATATTGAAAAAACTGAACGAGAGGAACTAATAACCTTTTCGGGTCGGGCAGTCCTTAAGGGTTTTCTGAAACTGGCTGCCCTCTGCCTTTTCTCTCTGGCCTTCATACTCAGTCCCATCCCCCTTGCAAAGCCGCTTGGCATTGTGATAATGTTCATAGCATACTTTATGGCAGGGAGTTGATATGGCGTACTTAAGATATAAAATGGCCCGGCAATGGAAACAGTGGACGCAAGTAGTTTTTGGTGCTTTCATTGCAGTAGTATTTGGGATAGTTTTCAATTCACCATTTCTCGGTGCGCTAGCTTTTGTCTTTCTCTGCTATATTCCGTTGCCTGAGGAGGAAGAAGCAAAAAAATGGACACTCAAACTAAATAGGTGGGGTTTCGTATTTCTCATGTTTGTCATTCTGTTTTGGGCCTTTGGAGTGTTTGGAATAGGTCTTGGTCTTGATTTGGGAGGTCCGCTTTATGCTCCCTGGACATGGAACTCTACTGCCATAATATTTATAGGAATCTGGGTTATCTCTTTACTTGTAGGCTGGTCGGGTGATCCGGATACAAAGAGGCCTCTTGGTATTGTGATAATAGCTGTATCATTTATCATATTCACAATTGGCATCGGCACACAGGAAGTTGGCCAGGCCTTCTTTGGCCCTTGGTGGCCGACTGTCTATCAGGCTGGTAGTCAGATCTTTGGCCCGATTGGGCAGGCTTTCAGCCAGCTGCAGCAAACACTTGGCCAGGGCTGGCTGCTGCTCACAAACCCTGTTGGTTATGCGCAACAGATGATGGCCGGTACGTATGCCGTTGACCCGATGTCAGGACTTGCTGGAGCTTATGGTGTTGAGATACAGAGATTTGAGGTGGGAGCTATATATCCATACCAGCCATTCTTTGTAACGGTTTTGATAAAAAATATGGGAGCCTTTGATGCAAAAAATATAGACATAAATCTGGGAACAACTGATCCGAGAGTTGATGTGGGCAGCTTTGGCTTTGATAAAACAAGAGAAGAGATAGAGAACCTTTCAAGACAGGATAGCAGACAGATACTGTTTATAGGAAATCTGAGCTGTAAGAATATAACTGAAAAGGATATGAGAAGAATACCTCTCAAATTCAATATCAGCTTAAAATATGATTACCAGATTGCCTCAGAGCTGAACTTGGAGTTCATATCAGCCAGTGAGTGGGACAGACTTATAAGGGAAGGCAAACTGATCACACAGGCAAAGAAGGCTGCAACCCTAACCAATGCACCAGTGCGGCTGAATATAGATAGCCTGGAGCAGCCAATCAGGGAGGGCACACCCTTCTTTATCGGCCTTGCGCTTGTGCCTGCAAAGGAGGGCAACATAACATCAGCCAACATCAGCCTTGAGGTTCCGACTACATTTAAGCCTGCCTCTGCCTCTTGTTCACTATCCGATGGCAGGGCAACATGGACAAATCTCAAACCACCCTATGTCATATTTTGCCAATTCAATGCTTTGCAGGGCCTGCCTCCCACACAGACATTCCTAATAAAAGCCAATGCAAGCTATACCTTCCAGACAGCAGAGGATGCGATTGCAAAAATAGAATTTGGAGGGGGCTGCTGTGCTGATGCAGACTGTCCGACAGGCTATGTCTGTTCTGGGGTTTCTGAGGTTGATGGAAAGATGGGTGCCTGTGTACCAAAGGGAGAGGAACCTAAAGGAGAGGAACCTAAATAGACAGTGAAGTATTTAAATATGTATTTTATTATTATTACCAGGTAGTGGTATGTTTAACTACATATTTGAGGGTCCATTGAACAAGGCACAGAGATATTTGATAAAAGCCGAAAGATTAGAGGAGGCGGGCAGATCTGAAAGGGCTAGAAGAAAATATCTAAAGGCAGCTACCTATTTTGAAAAAGTTGGCGATCTGGAAAGGGCCGGTCAGTGCTATGAAAAGGGTGGAAATTTTGAAGAAGCCGAAAAGAGCTATTCAAAATCAGGACAGTCCCACAGACTGGCCAAACTTCTTGCAAAACAGGGCAAACTGGAGGATGCCAAATTCTACTATGAGCAGGTATTGGACGATCCGATGGCTGCACTCGATGCCTTCCATGTGTTTAAGGATAATGAGAAGTTTAGTGGATTTGCTAATCGGGCAATGGGTAGATATCTGGAGATGGTTGGAGATATCAAACACGCCTTTGAGTATGCAACAAAATCAGACGATCCTGGCTGGGCAGGCCAGCTGGCTGAAAAGCTGGCCAGGTATGATCAGGCTATCGGGTTGTATGCCAAATCTGACAAGCCAGAACACTGGGAAGCTGCTGTTGATCTGCTACTCAAAAATCCTGAGCTCGATGATGGTCGTATAGCAGAAAGCATAGCCTCAAGGCTGGGAGAGCATCCTGATCCCCAGCTTGTTGGTAAGCTGGCTGATGTTTATAGAAATTTGGGCCAGTTTGAGTCAGCCATATCCCTTCTGGAGGGAGTCAAAAGGGATAATAGTCTTGAGCAGAAGCTGGGTGAGTTGTGTGCTGATTACTGTTTACAGCTTGCAGCCAACAGAGAATGGGAAAGTGCTAAGAAGTACAGAAAAGCAGCACTGGGCAAGCTTTCCGTTGACTCTGAAAAGTATATCCAACTCAACCAGAGATACGTTGTCATAGATGAGATAGGCTCTGGTGCCATGGGCAGTGTATGGCTTGCCTGGGACACACAGTATGCTTTAGAGGAGAGTAGGGGGCTCGTGGCGTTGAAGAAATGGAGAGGACACAAAAGCATGCAGGATATGCTGCGGCTTGAGATAAAAAATCTTGAAAAAATATCCGATTACAGTCACATTGTGAGAATTTACGATGCAGTGATGCACAAGACGGGAACAAATGAGGAGGAGCTGTGTCTTGTCACGGAATGGCTTGATGGTGAGACTTTGGACAAAATAGAAATCAACATCCTCGATGCATTGGACGTATTCATTGGCATAGCAAAAGGACTCGAAGCTGCCCACAGCAGAGGTCTTGCGCACAGGGACATAAAGCCGGCAAATGTGATGGTTGTGGATGAGAGAGGTAAAAAGGTTGCCAAACTACTCGATTTTGGCCTTGCTTATTCAGTAGAGGAGGGTGCGGATGGGGTGGCAGGCACGCCACTGTACATGGCTCCCGAGCTCTGGGATCCCGAGCAGTGGGCGAATGGTCTGAATGGCATTAGGAGACCACCCATCGAATCTGACATATTTGCTTTTGGTCGGACGATGCAGGAGGTGCTAGACAGGATCAAAATAGAGATAGGTTTTGACAAGGAAATGATTAAGAAATACGTCCTGTTGTGTGAGGCAAAGGCCGAGTTTTATTGTGATATGAACGGTCTGATCAGAGAGTGTCTGAGTTTTGATAAACAAAACAGACCGACCTCAAATCAGATTAGAGAGAGACTTGAAGAGATAAAAAGGAAATATTCAGATTTAGTAACCAGAGATACCGATTTTGATGAAGAAACGATCAGAATGGAATGATCAGGCTCTCAGCATATTCAACTGTGACCACGCTGCACTAATGTCCTCATCCTTCAGATTGAAATACTTTCCCAATGTGTTTTTAAAATCCATTCTTGTATTAATATTTTTTATTTCCAATCTGATGTCAGCGCTCAGGATGGGCTTTTCAGTAACCATCTTCATCTCATTCAGTCTGCAGAAAGTGAGTATGCTAAAATAATCATCACCGTACATCTCTTTTCCTTTCTCTGTCAGATCGAGCTCTTTCAAATTGTATTTCTTTCCAAGCCTTGCCTCCAAATTTTCAATCAATTCCTCCTTATTTTTATTTTTGACCTTTTCCTCTGCTTCGGCCATTTTGATCTTTAGATGTTTCTGTATTTCATCAAGTTCCCTATTATCAAAGACCTTATTTTCATCTTTCAAGTTGTTCCATATTTTGTCAAACTCCTCATCCTTCTCATTCAGCATGTCCAGATCAACCTTGTAGTACTGTGCAAGCGCTTTCAGATTTTTTATCCTTTCATTTTTCTGCTCTATTGCCTTTTTTAACCTTCTTTTGTACACAAAATAACCACCAACCATTGCCAGAAGGGTAAGAGCTGAAAGTCCAAACTCTATATAGGGTCTGTTTTGTGCTGCTTTGATGAAATCCCTGATGGCAGCTACATACTGCCCTTTGAGCTTGACATAGATCTCTTTTTGGGAGCAAGCCCCAAAGTCGTCGCAGACCTTTACATCTAGAGTGCCCCGCTCTGAAATGGTGAATGATTTGTCTATCTCTTTACCATTAAAAGTGAGCTTAGTATATATACTATCAGAATCTTGATCTGTAGATTTGATATCTACTACAACCTTAGCACCAACAGGGACCCTTACTGAGGTCATGTTTGAGATATCAGCCATCTTGTTGTCGTATTCAATATATATTCCTTCTATGTTGGGTGGGTTGTTTTGAATATTGACTGCATTAGATTTTTTTCCACCAACAGCACAGTACACTTGGCCTACAATTTTGGCTGTCTTTTGTTTAAAAAAGTTATTAGCATTAATTACATCACTATACCAACTAAAATAGTAGTGATCGCCCTTAGAGTCTATAATCCCATCATCAACTACAGTACAGCCTCCGCTATTCTTTACACGACATTCTGCAGATCTAGATCTATTATCAACAACAACTTCGAGTTCAATATTATTTAAATCACATTCTGACTTTTGAGACTCTACATTGGCAGTCTGTTGAGTTTGGTTGCAGGTCACATTGAGTTCCTTTATACCTTTCTTTTTAAGCTCTCCCTTCTCAGCCCAATTGGCATTGATTGTTATTTTTTCTTTTTCCTTTGTAAACTGGTAGGATGCTACCACCTTGTCGTCCCTCAGACCAAAAACCCAGTACGTGCCGTCAGTAATATTAGTAATCTTTATTTGCGATCCCAGATCAGCCTCTCCAACTTTTCCATTTTCATCAAAAATAGCATATTTTTCTATACCTCTTCCTTTTTGGGTAATGTAATCACATGTTATCTCTGGAAGGTATAATGTGCCCCACTTGGATCTATCAAGCTCAACAAGGTAGCCAAACTTTCTAAATTCTCTTTTTTCTGTTTTATGCTCATGCAGGCTTTCGGGTTGTGCTTCCTGTTGGGGTTGGGGTGTAGGTGTCTCTGGTTGGGGTGCTTGTTGGGGTTGGGGTGTCTCAACTGGCTGGGGTGCTTGTTGGGGTTGGGGTGTAGGTGTCTCTGGTTGTGCTTCCTGTTGGGGTTGTGTTGATCCTTCATCAAGCTCAGGTGCGGTCTCAACCGATTCGATGGGTGGGCTTAGGCAGGATTTTGTGCAATTAATATATTCTCTATCTGCTATCAGTTTGTCTACAATATCTCCTTTTCTATCTAATCCACATCCATTCACACAAGATGTGTCTGTAAGTTGATTGATCAGTTTTTCATACTTGCTGATCTCTTCTTTACTCTGCCATATTGTGTAATTTTTCCTCTCTAAACCCAATGTTGCACAACTGTACAGACTTGCACCTATTAGAAAGGGTACGATGTACTTTTTGATTTTTTTTGTGTACATATTTTTTCCTAGTTTTTAT
>FWWL01001871.1_pt1 | contig 47320 bp, 41 predicted proteins | sample 2228331 | NCBI WGS metagenome assembly FWWL01 (sample SAMEA103939775, study PRJEB20133) | metagenome | reverse complement strand
TTCCTCAACCGCTATCTCGTCAAACGGATTCATGCTCATCTTTACATTCGCAAGATCAACTCCGCTCCCGTCCGACTTCACACGAGGCTTCACGTTGTAATCAATCACTCGCTTCACACAAACCAGAGCTTTCATGGGCACTTGCCTTTCATGGCTGTATCAGGCGCATCCAGGATGGCGCGCCACTGAAAGCGCAGGCTGCGGACCGGCCCGGTCCTGCGCCTGCACGTGATGGAATAGTCTCGCGCCGCACACGGCGCCGACACGCAAAAGGGGCGCCGTTTGACCGGCACCCCTTCGCATTCCGCTTCGAGGCGCCGGGTCAGGCGACCGCGCGTACTTCGGCGACGATCTTTTTCGCGGCGTCGCCCAGATCGTTGGCAGGCACGATCGGCAAGCCGGAGTTGGCCAGAATGTCCTTGCCCTGCTGCACATTGGTGCCTTCAAGACGCACGACCAGCGGAACCGAAAGGTTCACTTCCTTCGCCGCGGCAACAATGCCGTCTGCGATGATATCGCACTTCATGATCCCGCCGAAGATGTTGACGAGGATGCCCTTCACCGCCGGATCCTTGAGGATGATCTTGAACGCAGCAGTGACCTTTTCCTTGGTGGCGCCACCGCCGACATCAAGGAAGTTGGCCGGGAACTCGCCGTTCAGCTTGATGATGTCCATCGTCGCCATGGCAAGGCCAGCGCCATTGACCATGCAACCGATGTTCCCGTCGAGCTTGATATAGGCAAGATCGTACTTCGACGCTTCGATTTCAGCCGGGTCTTCCTCGGTCTCGTCACGCAGAGCGACGACATCGGGGTGGCGGTAGAGAGCGTTCGAATCAAAGCTCATCTTGGTGTCGAGCACCAGCAGGTTGCCGTCCTTGGTTTCCACCAGCGGGTTGATTTCCAGCATGTCGCAATCAAGCGCCACGAAGGCATTGTAGAGCTGCTGCGCGATAGTGGCGGCCTGCTTGTTCAGCTCGCCCGTCAGGTTCAGCGCAAAGCCGACCGCGCGGCCATGGTGCGGCATGAAGCCTTCCGCCGGGTCGATCGTGATCGTGGCAATCTTTTCCGGCGTCGAATGGGCGACTTCCTCGATGTCCATGCCACCTTCGGTCGATACGATCATCGCCACGCGGCTGGTGGCGCGATCGACGACCATGGAAAGGTAATATTCCTTGGCGATGTCCACACCGTCCGTAACATAGAGCCGGTTGACCTGCTTGCCTGCTTCACCGGTCTGCACCGTCACGAGGGTGTTGCCGAGCATTTCCTTGGCAAATGCTTCGACTTCCTCAACGCTCTTGGCCAGGCGCACGCCACCCTTGGCGTCCGGACCGAGTTCCTTGAACTTGCCCTTGCCGCGGCCACCGGCGTGAATCTGGGCCTTCACCACATAGAGCGGCCCCGGCAACTGCTTGGCGGCAGCAACCGCTTCTTCGACGGTGAGCGCCGCGATGCCGGCGGGAATACCCACACCAAACTTCGCCAGCAGTTCCTTGGCCTGATATTCATGGACGTTCATGCGTGATCCCCGCTATGCAACCGGCCCTGGTGGACCAACCGGCGCGCCGTCGCTGCGCAAAGGTATGCGCTACCGACGCCGCTTTGAGTCGTGACCGCCTAAAGCACAGCGCGCAGTGCTTGAAAAGGGGCGTCGATGCCGGATAACCGCAAAGGCAGCCTGACTACACTCTTGCGTGTCGCCAGCAGTGCGTCCACCTGTCGAAAACTGCATGATCGACCATGACCGCCTCCACGCTATCGTTCGCACCGCCGGTGAAATGGCGCTGGCGCTGTGGCCGGGCCACGGCCATACTCCGCAAATCTGGGAAAAAACGCCCGGCAGCCCGGTGTGCGACGCCGATATTGCGGTCGATTCGTTCCTGAAACAGGAATTGGGCGCCTTGCTGCCCTCCGCCGGATGGCTTTCCGAAGAAACGGCGGACCACCCCGGACGGCTCGATCTTGGGCTGTGCTGGCTGGTCGATCCGGTTGACGGCACCCGCGATTTCGTTGCCGGAAAGCCCGGATGGTCCGTATCGGTCGCGCTTGTCAGCGAAGGGCGGCCGCTGATCGGGTTGCTGAGCGCGCCTGCACGCGGCGAGTTCTGGAGCGCGGTTGCCGGGCGGGGCGCCACCCGCAACGGCCAGCCCCTGGTCGCCAGCAAGCGCACCAAACTAGCGGGTGCGCGGGTGCCAACCGACACCCTCCCAGCCGAAGACTCCGATCTGGTCATCGTCGACAAGCCCAATTCGATTGCGCTGCGCATTGCCATGGTGGGCGCAGACGAAGCCGATCTTCTGGCAACGCTGCGCTGGGGATTTGAGTGGGACATTGCCGCCGCCACCCTGATTGCGCGGGAAGCAGGCGCCGCCGTTTCTGACGCATTCGGCCAACCGCTGGACTACAACAAGCGCGACCCCCGCGATTTCGGCCTGCTGGTAACCGCGCCTGCTATTCATGCGGCGGCGGTTGCGCGGCTCGCCGAGCGCGCCGCCCGCCTTTCGCGTCGCAAGCCGGGGTGATCGACCACGCCAGACAGGGGCACTGGCCAAGCATAACGCAAAACGCCGCTACCCAACCGGGCAGCGGCGCCTTCGCAATGGTGGGGATTGCGTGACTTACATTGCGCCGCTGCGCGCCGCGTTCACATCGTCCTGACTGATCGGGACAATCTTGATTTCAACGCGGCGATTGGCGGAACGCCCTTCTTCGGTGTCGTTCGACGCAATCGGCTGCATTTCGCCGAAACCCTGGCTGCGCACGCGGGCATAGCCCACGCCGCGCGACGTCAGGTAATCGGCCACGGCACGGGCACGGCGCTCCGACAGGGCCTGATTGTAGGCGTCCGATCCGGTCGAATCCGTGTGGCCGTAAACGTCGATCAGCGAATTGGGGTATTGCACCAGCGATGCTGCCACACGGTCGAGCGTGTCACGGAAGCCCGGCTTGACCGCCGAACTGTCGACATCGAATGTCACGCCGTTGGGGAGGTTGACGAGAATGGCCTGGCCGTTGTCGGTTTCGGTCACATCAACCCCGGTTCCTGCCGTCTGTTCGCGCAGTTCCTTGATCTGCTTGTCCTTCTGGTAACCGATCACGCCACCGGCAACGCCGCCGATACCAGCGCCGACGATGCGGCCGGTCTTGCCGCCAATCAGCCCACCCAGCAGCGCGCCGCCGAGCGCGCCGCCAATGCCGCCGATGGCGGTACGCGAAACCTTGCGTTCGCCGGTGTTCGGATCGGTTACACAGGCAGACAGGCTGACCAGCGAGACGGCACAAAGACTCGACATCATTACGCGACGTATTTTCATTTCCTGTCCCCTTTGATCGGCACCCTGCTGCTAACCATATGCAACCGACCGCCGCTTTGACAGAGACTAATACGCCGAGTCCGACTGAACGGTTCCCGAACGACACCCGCACATGAAGGAACGTGGCCGACGAAAGAGCCGAAATGGCCGTACTTCACAACTTGGCGAGACATGCTCTTCGCCTTGGCCGGGAAATCTGTTAGGGGCCGGATCGTGACACCTTATCCTTGGTCTGACGTTTTCGTTATCCTTGGCCTTGTCCTGCTCAACGGCCTTTTTGCCATGTCAGAACTGGCGATCGTATCGGCGCGCCCGGCACGGTTGCGGGTTGCCGCCGAAGAAGGCAGCAAGGGCGCGCAAGTGGCGCTGGCCCTGGCGGCAGATCCCGGCAAGTTTCTCTCAACCGTGCAGATCGGCATCACGCTGGTCGGCATTATCGCAGGCGCCTATTCCGGTGCCAGTCTGGGCGGGCCGACGGGCGAACGGCTGGCCGCCTGGGGCGTGCCTGTGCGCTTTGCCGACGATGCCGGCTTCGCCATTGTCATTGCCATCACCACGTATCTCAGTCTGGTGATCGGTGAACTGGTCCCCAAGCAACTCGCACTGCGGGCGGCAGACACGATTGCCAAGATCGCTGCGCCACCAATGGCGATGATGTCGCGCGTGACAGCGCCTTTCGTGTGGACGCTGGACAAGTCATCGGGCCTGATCATCCGCCTGTTCGGGCAGCGCAAGGGCAATGAGCACGAAGTTACGGCCGAAGAACTGCACATGATCTTTGCCGAAGCCACCCGATCCGGCGTGATCGAGGAGGAGGAACGCGCACTCATGTCGGGGATCATGCGGCTGGCGGAACGCCCGGTGCGTGAAGTGATGACCCCGCGCACCGAATTGCACTGGATCGAGCGCCGCGCCCCGGAGGCCGAGCTGCGCGCGGCCATCGAAGACAGTCCTCATTCGCTACTGCTTGTTGCGGATGGATCGGTCGACAAGATCGTGGGCGTGGTCAAAGTGCGCGATGTGCTGGCCACGCTGCTGCGCGGTCGCAAGGTGCAGATGGGCCGCCTGATGAAGAAGCCGGTGATCGTGCCGGACCAGCTCGATACCATGGACGCACTGGGCATGATCCAGCAGGCCGAAGTCGCCATGGCGCTCGTGCACGATGAATATGGCCACCTCGAAGGCATCGTTACCCCGGCGGACCTGCTGGCGGCAATCGCGGGCAATTTCGTCGCCCATGCCGATGCCGGGGATTCCCCTATGGTTGTGGAGCGCGAAGACGGATCGCTGCTGATTGCAGGCGCCCTGCCTGCCGACGCTCTGGCCGACCGACTGGGGATCGATCTGCCAGACGACCGGGAGTTTGCTACAACAGCGGGATACTGCCTTTCGGTAATGAAGCGCCTACCGGGCGAAGGCGACCACTTTCACGATCAAGGCTGGCGGTTCGAGGTTGTCGACATGGACGGCCGCAAGATCGACAAGCTTCTCGTCAGCCGCACCAAACCGAAGGTTCCTGCACCCGCGCTCGACGGTTAACGCACGCACCGCCTCGCGCCATACCGTCGGTGCAATTTGGGGGCCATGAAAAAAGGGCGCCCATACGGAGCGCCCTTTTCCCATTATCATTGCGCATTGGCATGCGGCGCGATCAACGCGGCAGTTCGCTCACGCCCATAAGAGCTTCATCGACCGCGCGGGCGCACTGACGACCTTCGCGGATCGCCCAGACGACCAGACTCTGGCCACGACGCATGTCACCACAGGCGAACACGTTGTCCACGCTGGTCTTGTAATCGACGACGTTGCCCTTGACGTTGCCGCGGGCGTCAAGTTCGACACCAGCCTGTTCGAGCAAGCCCTGTTTGCGGGGGCCGACAAAACCCATTGCCAGCAGGATGAGATCGGCCTTCAGCGTGAACTCGCTGCCCGGCACTTCCTGCATCTGCCCGTCGACCCATTCGACGCGCACGCATTCTAGGCCCGCGACGTCGTTTTCGCCGACGACACGCTTGGTCAGGACTGCGAACTCGCGGTCCACGCCTTCTTCATGGCTGCTCGACGTGCGCAGCTTGAGCGGCCAGTCCGGCCACGTAAGTGCCTTGTCTTCCTTTTCCGGCGGCTTGGGCATGATTTCAAGCTGGGTTACCGAAGCCGCGCCCTGGCGGTTCGAGGTGCCGACACAGTCCGATCCGGTGTCGCCGCCGCCGATCACGATAACATGCTTGCCCGTAGCCAGCAGCGATCCACGCGGGGCCGCCCGCAGTTCATCGTCCCCGGCGTTGCGCTTGTTTTGCTGGGTCAGAAACTCCATCGCCATCCGCACGCTCGGCAGTTCGGCACCGGGGATCGACAGGCCGCGCGGATCTTCCGCACCGCCTGAAAGCACCACGGCATCGAAATTGTCGCGCAGCGAAGCAAACGACACAGTAACGCCAACCTCTACGCCAGTGCGGAACTGGACGCCTTCGCCCTCCATCTGCATCGCACGGCGATTGATGTGGGTCTTTTCCATCTTGAAGTCGGGGATGCCGTAACGCAGCAGGCCGCCGATCCGGTCGTTCTTTTCGAACACCGTCACCGAATGGCCGGCGCGCGCCAGTTGCTGAGCGCAAGCCATGCCAGCCGGCCCGGACCCGATCACCGCCACGGATTTGCCGGTCTTGCGCGTCGGCAGTTGCGGCTCGATCCAGCCTTCCTTCCACCCGCGATCAACGATGGCACATTCTATCGACTTGATAGTCACCGGCTGGTCAACGATGTTCAGGGTGCAAGCCGCCTCGCAAGGGGCGGGGCAAATGCGCCCGGTGAACTCCGGGAAGTTGTTGGTCGAATGGAGATTCACCAGCGCATCGCGCCAGTCGTTTTCATAGACCAGGTGGTTCCAGTCAGGGATCTGGTTGTTCACCGGACAGCCGTTATGGCAATAGGGGATGCCACAGTTCATGCAGCGCGCCGCCTGCCCCTTGAGCGCGCCTTCCTCATGCGGAATGACGAACTCGCGGTAGTGCTTCAGCCGTTCCGCAGGCGGATCATAGCTGCGGTCCTGGCGGTTGATTTCGAGAAAGCCGGTTGCCTTGCCCATTGTAATTTAACCCTTTATTCCGCAGCTACGGACGCGGCTTCAAGACGTTCAGCCTCAAGCTGGCGGAGCGCACGCGCATAATCGCGCGGCATGACCTTGACGAAACGCGGCAGTGCCTCGGCCCAGTTGTCGAGGATTTCACGCGCGCGCTGGCTGCCGGTATGGAGATGGTGACGCTCAATCAGGATGCGCAGGCGTTCGCCATCGTGGCGCAGCATGTCGCCCATGCCGTAATCGTGCACGTCGACGCCCCGCTGCTGCGGGCGACCGGCGCCGTCATCTTCATCGCGCTCTACCGAAACCGGCAGGAGATCAACCATCGCGCCATTGACGAGGCTCGCAAAGTTTCCTTCCACATCATAGACATAGGCAACACCGCCAGACATGCCCGCCGCAAAATTGCGACCGGTCTTGCCCAGTACCGCCACGACGCCGCCGGTCATGTATTCGCAGCCATGGTCACCGGTGCCTTCAACAACGGCAATTGCGCCGGAATTGCGCACGGCAAAGCGTTCGCCCGCCACCCCGTTGAAATAGGCCTCACCCGCAATGGCGCCGTAAAGCACGGTATTGCCAACGACGATGTTTTCCGCCGGATCGCGGTCGACATGCGCCGGAGGCCGCACGATCACGCGCCCGCCGGAAAGGCCCTTGCCCACATAGTCGTTGGCATCGCCTACCAGATCGAGCGTGACCCCATGTGCCAGGAACGCGCCGAACGACTGCCCTGCCACACCCTTGAACGCGATGTGGATGGTGTTGTCCGGCAGGCCCTTGTGCCCGAACTTGCGCGCCACTTCGCCCGAAAGCATAGCCCCGACCGTACGGTTGACGTTGATAACCGAGCGTTCGATGCGCACCGCCTGCCCGCTTTCCAGTGCAGGTGCGCTGGCGGCGATCAGGTCGTTATCGAGCGCGGCTTCCAGCCCGTGGTCCTGCGTCCCGCTCCAGTTAAGGGTCGTGCCCGGCGCCGGATCGACCTGGTGCAGCAGGCGCGACAGGTCGACACCCTGCGCCTTCCAGTGGCTGATCGCCTTGTTTGTATCGAGACGGTCCACGCGACCAACCATTTCGGCAACCGTGCGGAAGCCCATTTCGGCCATGATCGCCCGCAGTTCTTCGGCGACGAAGAAGAAGTAGTTGATGACGTGTTCTGGCTGGCCGGTGAAGCGCGCACGCAGAACGGGATCCTGCGTGGCAACGCCAACCGGACACGTGTTCAGGTGACACTTGCGCATCATGATGCAGCCTGCCGCAATCAGCGGGGCAGTAGCGAAGCCGAACTCGTCGGCGCCAAGCAAGGCAGCCACCGCCACATCGCGCCCGGTGCGCAGACCACCATCGGCCTGCACGCAGATACGGCTGCGCAAGTTATTGAGGAGCAGCGTCTGCTGGGTTTCGGCAAGACCGATTTCCCACGGCGAACCGGCGTGCGTCAACGAGGTGAGCGGCGAAGCACCCGTCCCGCCTTCGTAACCGGAGATCGTGACGTGATCGGCGCGGGCCTTGGAAACCCCCGCAGCCACAGTGCCAACGCCCACTTCGGACACCAGCTTGACCGAGATGCGCGCGCGCGTGTTCACGTTCTTGAGATCGTGGATCAACTGCGCAAGGTCTTCGATCGAATAGATATCGTGGTGCGGTGGCGGTGAGATCAGGCCGACGCCCGGCGTCGAATGCCGGGTCTTCCCGATGGTCTTGTCCACCTTGTCGCCGGGGAGCTGACCGCCTTCACCGGGCTTGGCCCCCTGCGCCATCTTGATCTGCACGTCATCGGCGTTGACGAGGTATTCGGCGGTCACGCCAAAGCGGCCGGAAGCCACCTGCTTGATCGCCGAACGCATCGAATCGCCGTTCGCCATCGGAGTGAAACGGGCCGGATCTTCCCCGCCTTCGCCGGTGTTGGACTTGCCGCCGATACGGTTCATCGCCACCGCAAGCGTGGTGTGCGCCTCCCAGCTGATCGAGCCATAGCTCATCGCGCCGGTGGCGAACCGCTTGACGATTTCGCTCGCCGGTTCGACTTCGGAAATGTCGATCGGCTTGTCAGCCACCTTCAGTTCCATCAGCCCGCGAATGGTAAGCATGCGTTCGGACTGGTCGTTGATCGACCGGGCGAACTCCTTGTACTTTTCCGGGGTGTTGCCACGCACCGCGTGCTGCAGGTTGGCGATGTTCGATGCCGTCCAGGCATGCTCTTCGCCACGCAGACGAAGCTGGTACATGCCGCCCACGTCGAGCATCTTGCGGTAAATCGGGTTGTCGCCATAGGCGACCGCATGACGGCGCACCGATTCCTCAGCGATTTCCGTCAGCCCCACCCCTTCGATCGTCGTCGCCGTGCCGGTGAAGTAGGCATCGACAAACGCGCTCGACAGGCCAACGGCATCGAAGATCTGCGCACCGCAATACGACTGGTAGGTCGAGATGCCCATCTTGGACATGACCTTGAGGATACCCTTGCCAATCGCCTTGATGTAGTTCTTCTTCACGTCCGCCGCTGACAGCGGCAGATCCTTGGCCACGCGGATGGCTTCCAGCGTTTCGAACGCCAGGTAAGGGTTGATCGCTTCCGCACCATAGCCTGCCAGCGCACAGAAGTGATGCACTTCGCGCGCTTCGCCGGTTTCGACGACCAGCCCGGTCTGCATACGCAGGCCCTGCCGCACGAGGTGATGATGCACCGCCGCGGTCGCCAGCAGGGCCGGCATCGGGATACGGTCAGCGTTCTGCGCCCGATCGGACAGGATCAGGATGTTCTTGTCCGCCAGCACCGCTTCGGTAGCGGCCCAGCACATTTCCTTGATCGCCAGCTCCAGCCCTTCGGCGCCGCTAGCAGCGTCCCAGGTGGCATCGATCGTGGCAGTGCGGAAGGCACCGTCGAGCGCCGCTTCGACCGAGCGGATCTTGGCGATGTCCTCATTCGCGAGGATCGGCTGGTCCACTTCAAGCCGCTTGTGGCTGCCTGCATCGTGCCCCAACAGGTTCGGGCGCGGGCCGATCATCGACACCAGCGACATCACCAGCTCTTCGCGGATCGGGTCGATCGGCGGGTTGGTGACCTGTGCAAAGTTCTGCTTGAAGTAATCGTAGAGCAGCCGCGACTTGTTCGACAGCACCGCAATCGGCGTGTCGGTGCCCATCGAACCAAGCGGATCGTCACCGGCAATCGCCATCGGTTCAAGGAAGCGCGAGATGTCTTCCTGCGTATAGCCAAAGGCCTGCTGGCGATCGAGCAGCGACGTGGTTTCCACCGGCAACGCCGCCAGTTCCGGCTCGATCACGTCAAGCTTCTTGAGGTTGTACTGCGCCTGATCGAGCCATTCCTCGTAAGGCTCGGCATTGGCGAGCTGGGCCTTGATCTCTTCGTCCTCGATGATCTTGCCCTGCTCCATGTCGATCAGGAGCATGCGGCCCGGCTGGAGCCGCCACTTGCGGACGATGTCTTCTTCGCGGAACGGAAGAACGCCGCTTTCCGAGGCCATGCAGATCAGGTCATCGCGGGTGATCGAAAAGCGCGCCGGGCGCAGCCCGTTGCGGTCCAGCGTCGCGCCGATCTGGCGGCCATCGGTGAAGGCAACCGCAGCGGGTCCGTCCCACGGCTCCATCAGGGCGGCGTGGTATTCGTAGAACGCACGGCGCGCCGGGTCCATGAGCGGGTTTCCGGCCCAGGCTTCCGGCACCAGCATCATCATCGCGTGGACAAGGCTGTACCCGCCCGCCAGCAGCAGTTCGAGCGCGTTGTCGAGGCACGCGGTGTCTGACTGGCCATGCGGGATCAGCGGCCACATCTTGTCCAGATCGGGGCCAAGCAGTTCGGATTCCATCGACCGGCGCCGGGCATTCATCCAGTTAACGTTGCCGCGAACCGTGTTGATTTCCCCGTTGTGGGCGATGAACCGGAACGGGTGCGCCAGCTTCCAGCTAGGGAAAGTGTTGGTCGAAAACCGCTGGTGCACGAGGCCGAGCGCCGAAACGCAGTCGGGATCGCGCAGGTCGTTGTAGAACGAACCGACCTGGTTCGCCAACAGCAGGCCCTTGTACACGATGGTACGGGTCGAGAAGCTGGGCATGTAGAGCTGGGTGACGCCTGGCAGATTGTGCTTTTCCGCCATGGCGGCCAGCGGGTTCTGCGTCTGCTTGCGGATTGCGAGCAGCTTGCGCTCGAACGCGGCCTGATCGGGCGTGCCCGCACCGCGCTTGATGAAGCACTGGCGGATCACCGGCATGGATTCGATCACCGTCTTGCCCAAGCCATCGAGCGTTACGGGGACATCGCGCCAGCCGATCAGTTCCTGCCCTTCCTTGGCGATGAACTTTTCGAAGAACTCGGTCACGAACAGGCGTGCGCCTTCTTCCTGCGGCAGGAAGCACATGGCGACGGCATAATCGCCCGGCGCGGGCAGTTCGCGCCCTTCGGAGGCGGCCCACTTGCGGAAAAGCTGGTCGGGGATCTGGATCAGGATGCCAGCGCCATCGCCCAGCAGCGGATCGGCGCCAACCGCACCGCGGTGATCGAGATTGCGCAGAATCTCAAGAGCCTGATCCACAATGGCATGGCTTTTCGTACCCTTGATGTGGGCAACAAATCCCACGCCACAGGCGTCATGCTCGTTACGCGGATCGTACAGGCCTTGAACCGGCGGAAATCCCATCTTTTTGGTCATCCTATATCCAGAAAACGATAAGGCCGCGCGAATCACGCCGCCGGAAAGGCGACGAAAGTTGCGCGGATTGACCCCATGACTGTTGGAAAGTTATTTTGCAACCGCACACCAGCCAGCGTCGGGCTGTTTATAGCACAAATACGCATGCGGTACGGCACAAAGTGCTGTTCCTGACGCCTTTCTTGACGGCGTGCAGGCGGAAGTCCGCCGTCGTGATGCTGTTGCAGTCTGACGGCAGGCACGCTGGCACCCGACCGTCATCCGCAAGCCGGCGACGTTACCCCTGCGCCGTCATGCGCTGCAAAGTCGCAAGCGCGGCCCGCAAGGCACGATCTGCCTCTTCGGGATCAACCGGGCTGGTGGTCGCCGCGTGAACTGGCAAGGAAGCCGGGCTGGCGAATGCGGGTTCCTCCGACTGGGGCGAAGGCGCCGCACGCCCCGGTGAAGCTAGTGGCGATCCTGGTACCGGAAGAATGCCGGGACGCTCGAATGGCCGGGCCGAACCGTGCGGCTGGGGCACTTCCGGCACACCAAGCTGGCCGACGAAATCGGCCGTGGCATCCGTTTCCCCTTCCATGCCGGGTTCGTTGTCTGCGTCGAGATCGAACCGGAGCGGATTGTGGCGCGGCGTTGATGGCGCCATTTCGAGCAGCGAAGGATAGCGTTCTTCGGCTACTTCCGGCTCAGCGCGGTCAGCGATGTCAAGGACCGGCAAAACATCTTCTTCATCGAGATATTCGTCGTCTTCATCATCGCCGTAGGCATCGAACGCGTCTTCGGCGATGTCCTGCGTTTCCGTGTCGCACCGACCTTCGGCGACGTCGTCCCAATCCGTGGTCGCAGCGGGATGTGCAGTGTTGTCCGTTTCGGGGGCGGCAAATACATCAACCGACTGCCCACCGCTTTCGGCGGGCATCTGCAGGAAACGGTTCAGCGAGATATCCGCACCGTCTTCGCCATCCGACGGCTCTGCAACGGGAACCACCGGCTGAAGCGCAAAGGGCCGTAGCTGCACGACCGTTTCAGACGCCTCCGGACGCATGAACGATGCTGTGTCGCCCGTGTCGGCATCGGCAGACACGATGCCAAGGCGTGGCATCGGCGTTTGTGCCGGTTCAGCCGCAGTTGGCTCTACAATTGGCGCAGCGGGCGGTGCCGGGGTCGGTACAGGATCGTCCTGCGGCACGGCCAAGGGGTCGGGCTGGATGGAAAACGACTGCGAAGGGCCACTGCGCGCCGCTTGCGTACGCTCATGAAGAGCAAGCGCAAGGCGCTCGACAAGCTGTACAAGGCCAAGCCCTTCGACCGGCATCCGGGCAAGCGGCACGGCAGCGGCGGCATGCGCCTGCAACAGCGACACGCGCTCCGCTTCGGCAACCGGCTCCGGCATTTCTTCGGCCTGGAGGTCCGGTTGTTCCGCAACCTCCTCCAACTCAAGCTCCACCGGTTCGGCGGCGGGAACAAACCGATGGTCCTCCGGCTCAGCGGCATCGGACTGATCGGAGGCGTTCAGTGGCTGCAAGCTGGCAACGAACGCGTCAACCTCGGCATTCTGGTCCGCCGCGTTGTCCGGATGCGCGAACGAAGCGGCCGCAAAAGCGTCTGAGTTATGAGCGGTATCGCCGCTTGTGCCATCATCCTCCCAAGGCAGCCGGGCACGGTCGGCCTGTTCAAACGGCAGGACATCATCAGCGATGGAAAAGGCGCGCTGGTCCGGCTGGAACGGCGCGCGCGCCAGCGGTGCGTCAAGCGGTTCGCCAAGGTCCGCCGCGTTTATCGGCAGGCGCGGCTGCTCATCGGCCAAAGCTTGAGCCGACAAACCCGCAGCCGTTGCCACGCCGAAAGTGTCCTCGGCATCGTAACTCTTGGCGGAAGCAGTCTGCGCCGCCCGGCCCACGGTGCGGGCACGCACCGGCGCTTCAACCCTGCCTTCGGCAATCCGCCGACCACCAAGGAATCCCGCAGCCGCCCCGATCGCCACCATGACCAGCGCCAGCAACGCGCGCGCAGTAAAGCCAAGTGGCGGTGCCGCCGCCGGAATCAAGGCAGGAATACCCAGCGCAACCACCGGTTTTTCGAGCAACATCGGGGCAAGCATGAAACTGCCCAACCCCAGCGCCATTGCGCACCAGAGCGCCGTCACCATGGGGAACATCGGATGCGCCGTGATGGGCTTGGGCTTGCGCTTGGGTGCGGTCACGAGCTGTCTGTCCTGTTACTACGTGCGACGCTAACGCGCTGAAAAATCAGGCTGCAGCGTCAATATCAGTCCGACTTGGTATCAAGGCTTGGTAAACAAGTTGATAACGCTGGACGTTGATAGCCCAGTCATGCCGGGCGCGGACAAATGCGCGCGCGCGCTCCCGCCGAGCGGGCCAACCCGACCGCCCCCCCAGCACACCGGCCATGGCATCGGCAAGGCCGGCAGGGTCATCGGCCGGAAAGAGCGTGCCGGTTACACCATTCTGGATCAGTTCGCGGTGACCGCCGACATCGGATGCCGCGACCAGCTTGCCCTGCGCCATCGCTTCAAGCGGCTTGAGCGGCGTAACCAGATCGGTCAGGCGCATCGCCTTGCGCGGGTAGCATACGACGTCGACAAGCGCGTAATAGCGATCGACCTGATCGTGCGGCACACGTCCAACGAAGTGGATCGCATCGGCCACCGGCGACGTTTCGGCCTGCGCACGCAAGGTCGCCTCTGCCGGGCCGCCACCCACCATCAGCAACCGCGCATCGGGCACCGCGCCGACAATCCGGGGCATCGCCGCAATCAGATCGTCCAACCCTTCATAGGGATAGAAGCTGCCGAGAAAACCTATGACCGGCCCATCGCCCAGGCCCAGTTCCGCTGCCAATGCGGCATCGCGCTCAAGCGGCTGGCCGAACATCTCCAGATCGACACCGTTGGGCATGACCGTGATCTTTTCCGGCGGGAACCCGCGCGCCACCAGATCACCACGCAGGCCCTGGCAGATCGTTACCACGCCGTCCGCTCCCGAAACGACATCGTTTTCGAGCACGCGGGTCAGCCAGTACCGGGCGCTGCCTTCGCGCCCCGTGCCATTGCCAACGGCTGCATCTTCCCAGAAGGCGCGGATTTCATAGACAACAGGAATACCAAGTCTGCGCCCGGCCTTGACCGCAGCAAGGCCGCACAGCGCAGGGGAGTGGGCATGAAGCACATCAGGCCGCCACTGCGCCGCGACCTCGACGATCCGGTCGACCAGTGCATTCACTTCGCTCCATTCACGCACCAGCGGCAGGCTGCCCGGCACGCCGGGCGTACGGTGGAACAGCAGCCCGTCAACGGTGTCCGGGTCTGCCGACCCAGTGGGCGCAGCATGGCGCTGGCCGGTGATGCCGCGCACCTCTATCCCCATGGCCACCTGGGCCTTGAGAATGGCGCGGGTACGGAACGTATAGCCGCTGTGCAGCGGCAGCGAATGGTCAAGGACGTGGAGCACGCGGGTCATGGCGCTTTCCTGCCACGACAAGCCTTAACGCGGCGTCAACCTCGACGCGCTAGCAGGTTCTGCAACAGGAGCCTCGCGCCGCGCCGCCATGATCGACAAGTTCACCGTTTTCCTGCCGCACCTGCTGATGGCAATCGCCATCTGGCGGCTGTTGCACCGCAACGATCTGGACGACGACCCGTCGCTGCCGGGCCGCAAGACGCCGTTCCTGCCGCCGCGCGCGCCAGCGCCCGCCGCGCAAGGCCCAGCGCCCGCCGCGCCAGGCGATGCTTGGCCGCGCGATGCTTGACCTGTTTCTGCTCAGCTTCGTGCTGGCGTTCATCGGTGCCGGGTTCCGGCGGCCGTTCATTTTCGTGCTGGCCTACACCTACATAGACATTGTCGCCCCCCAGAAGGTATCCTGGGGCATCCTGAGCCACATCCCGGTTTCGCTGATCGCATTCCTGTGCGCATTCATCGCGTGGTTCGTGGCAGAGGACAAGAACGGTATCCGCGTTTCGCTGCGCCAGTTTCTGCTCCTGTCGCTGCTGGTCTATTGCGGCCTGACGACCCAGACCGCCGATTTCCCGGTAGAGGCAGCGGAAAAGTGGACCTGGGTGTGGAAAGCCTTGCTATTTGCGCTTTTCCTGCCGCTGACCTTGCGCACGCGGCTGCGGATCGAGGCGTTGACGCTGATCATGGTTCTTTCGATCGGCGTGATCGTGATCGGCGGCGGCATCAAGACGCTGGCGGGCGGTGGTGGCTACGGCGAACTGCGTCTGCTGGTGGACAACAACACCGGCCTTTACGAAGGGTCGATCATATCGGCCGTGGCCATCGCGGTGATCCCGCTGGCGCTGTGGCTTTCGCGCTTCGGCACGGTGTTCCCGCCGGAATGGCGCGTAAAGGGCTTTGCCTGGGCGCTGTGCTTTTCCTGTGCGCTGATGCCGATCGGCACGGGTGCGCGAACGGGGCTGGTATGCGTTGTCGTTCTGGCGGCGCTGATCCTGCGCACCGCCCGGCGGCGCGCGCTGATCGTTTCGCTCATGGTCATCGGTGGTTTGATCGCTGTCCCGCTCCTGCCCAAGGAGTTTACCGACCGGATGAACACCATCGGCAACCACCAGTCCGATCAATCCGCATCCACCCGCGTGGCGGTCTGGAAATGGACCATCGCCTTTGCCGAACGCCACCCCTTTGGCGGCGGGTTCGAAGCCTATCGCCAGAACCGGCTGGAATACGACACCGTCAAGGCCGACTACGCAGGAGACAACAACGCCGCGCTGGAATACCAGCCCATCGTGGAACAGGGCCGCGCCTATCATTCGAGCTACTTCGAAATGCTGGGCGAACAGGGCTATCCGGGGCTGGCGATGTGGCTGGCGCTGCACCTGCTTGGCGTATGGCAGATGGAAGTGCTGCGCAGACGCTATCGCAAGGAAACGTCGGAAGAGTTCCGCTGGGTGTCCCCTCTGGCCGAAGCCCTGCAGCAGGCGCAGGTGATCTACCTTGTCGGTTCGACCTTCGTCGGCATCGCGTTCCAGCCGTTCTGCTACATGCTTGTCGGCCTGCAGTGCGGATTGTGGGCCTATATCCAGCGGGTGCGCGCCGCGAAACCTGAACCGTTTCGCCCGCAACGTGCCGCTGTGGCGGTGCAGGCTGCCTGATCCTAGACCCGGCGCTGGAGCGAAAGCGCGCGCGCCAGATGCACGGCAAGATGGCGCGCCACGTCGGGCAAGCGCCTGAGCACAGCGCCCGGCGCCAGCAGGAAAGCCTTGCCCAGCATCGCCAGCCGCGCATCGATCCGGCTGGCAAGCGCATGGGTCAGCAGCACGTGCGCCCGCACAGCGCGATCCGGCAGCAGCGCGGCCTCGCGGCGGATGATGGTAGCGCACAACCGGTGGATATGCCGCGCCCGTCGGTCCGTCAGGCTGCCATCGTGGCGGCGATAGAGATAAAGATCTTCGTCCAGAGTCACGAAGCGGAAGCGCCGCGCCGCGCGCAACCAGAAGTCGTAATCCTCCACGCCGAACAGCGTCTCGTCATAGCCTCCCAGCGCATGCGTCACTTCGGCGCGGTAGAGGAACGCGGCACCGACATTGTTGCCCAGCAGGATATCCCGCACGGGACCAACCTTCTGCAATCCGATTACGTTCCCATCGCCGTCGATCACGCTGTAATTGGCGTGCGCAACACTTGCGCCGGGGTCGGCATCCAGCGCAGCGACCAGCCGCTCCAGCAAGCGGGGCCGGGCAATGTTGTCGTCCGATGTCCAGCCGTGGAGGCTGCCACGCGCGGCGGCAAAGCCGGTGTTCAGCGCGCCCGGCAAACCTTTGTTGGGGCGATTGGTAATGATCCGAACCCGACGGTCTGCAGCGGCATGGCGAGCGAGGATTGCCGGAGTGGCATCGGTTGAGCCATCATCGACGCAGATCAGTTCGAAATCGGCAAAGCTCTGCTGCCGCACCGATTGCACGGCCGCATCCAGATAGGCCGCCCCGTTGTGAACCGGCAGGACAATGCTGACGCGCGGCGCCGAAGGCACCGCTGCAGATACACACCGATCGTCGTGCCCCCCGATGGAATCGGGCGGATCGAAGCGATCTTTGTCATCTCCCGGCTGGAAAGCTGTCATCGCCGTCCTTCTTGGCATCGGCGGCCGAACCGCGAATTGCCCAAATGTTGCGCAGTTTTGCCAGGCAGAACAACCTGTGCAGATTGGTGATAAAGCACCTTCGCTGTCCCTGTATGAAACGATTGGCAACCAAATCCCTGCCGGACCGTTGAAGCGGACAGCCAGCCATGAACGCAGGGACTGATGAAAAACGAAGCAGCGGCAAGCGCCGCCATCGAACGCGAAACGCAGGAACAGGAAATCCACGACGCCGATCCGGGCCTCACCCGGCACGAAAGTGAACGCGCCGTCGAACACCAGAGGCTTTCGGCGCTCACCGTATTTGCCATTATCCGCCGCGAAGGCGACGAAGAACTGCACCGACCGCTATTGTCATTGTGGTGGTCAGGCGTCGCCGCCGGGATCGGCATATCGTCGTCCGTACTGGCCCAGGGCATCCTGACCACGGCACTTGCTGGCCAACCCCAGGCCGATCTGATCGCAAAACTCGGCTATACCGTGGGGTTCGTGCTGGTAATCCTCTCGCGGCTGCAATTGTTTACCGAAAACACGCTAAGCGTGGTGCTGCCTGCGTTATCCGATCCCTCGCGCAAGCGGTTCGTGCGTTGGGCGCGGCTATGGGCGGTCGTTCTGGCAGCGAACCTTGTCGGAACGCTGGCAACAGCATGGTTTGCCTGGCAATTCAGCGCCTACTGGCCCGATCACCTTGAAGGCATGCTGACCGTATCGCGCCATGCCGCCGAACCCGCCGGTCTTTCGGCCATGCTGCTGGGTATTCCGGCAGGGTTCTTCATTGCCGCACTTGTGTGGATGCTGCCGAGCGCCAAGGGCTTTGAACTGCCCGTCATCATCATGTTCACATGGCTGATCGCCGCAGGCGGCTTTACCCATGTGATCGCCGGATCGACCGAAATGTTCCTGCTCGCCTTCAACGGCGAACTGGGCTTTGCCGAAGCCCTTCTGCTCCACCTGCTGCCGACGCTGGCTGGCAACATCATCGGTGGTACGGGCCTTTTCGCCATGCTCGCCTACGGTCAGATCCACGCAGAGATCTAACTGCATTTGCGCAAGAAAAAGGCCGGAAAACCGCGCAGGTTCTCCGGCCTTTCCGAAAGGTTCTGGAAAAAGGCTCAGGCCACGGCAGTCAGCGTGCGGCCCTTCCCCTTCTTGTCGAACTTGGCGACCCACTTTTCGACCACCGGCGCAATCGAATTGCGCCAGCGCGATCCGTTGAAGATGCCATAGTGGCCGACTTCGGGCGCCATGTAGTACTGCTTCATTTCATCCGGCAGATTTGGCGTTACTTTCAACGCAGCCTTGGTCTGGCCGATCCCGGAAATATCGTCGCGCTCACCCTCGATACACAGGATCGCCGTGTCGGTGATCGCCCCCAGATCGACAGCCTTGCCGCGGTGGATGAACTCACCCTTGGGCAGCGCGTGGCGCTGGAACACGACATCGACCGTCTGCAGATAGAACTCGGCAGGAAGGTCGCAGACCGCGCGGTATTCTTCGTAAAACGCCTTGGTCGATTCGGCGCTTTCGTCGGCCCCCTGCATCATGTGCTGGTAAAGCTTGTAGTGGCTCATCATGTGGCTGCCCAGGTTCATCGACATGAAGCTGGCCAACTGGACGAAGCCCGGATAGACGCGCCGCCCCTCGCCCGGATAATTTGCCGGGACCGTGGTGATGACGTTGTGCTTGAACCAGACATAGGGCTTGGTCACCGCATGGTCGTTGACCACCGTCGGGCTTTCGCGCGTGTCGATCGGACCGCCCATCATCGTCAGCGTCAGCGGGCGGCAAGGATTCTTGTCCGCCGCCATGATCGCCGTGGCCGCGAACGAAGGCACCGAAGGCTGACACACTGCCATGACGTGTGCGCCCGGACCGATGTGTTCGAGGAAGCCGATCAGATAGTCGATGTAATCGTCCAGATCGAACGTCCCGTCCGCCAGAGGCACGAACTTCGCATCGGCCCAGTCGGTGATGTAGACGACACAATGTTCCAGCAGGCGTTCGACCGTACCGCGCAGCAGCGTGGCATAGTGGCCGCTCATCGGTGCGACGAGGAGCATGCGCGGCGCATCCTTGGGCAGACCGTCGTGCGTGAACCGCTTGAGATCACCGAACGGACGGGTCACCACCGTCGTTTCATGGACCGCATGCGATACGCCATCGGCATGAATGACTTTTATGCCGAAGGCCGGCTTGCCACGCGGCGCTGCGGCATGGGCATAGACATCGAGCGCAGTGGCAATCATCTGGCTGGGGCCGATCCCGGCCATCGGGTTGCGCGGATCGGTAATCATTTCTGCCATGATCGACGCCATGGCGCTGCTCGCATTCAGAACGGAGCGTTGGATTTCATAGGCTTTGTAGAGCATTGCGAACACCTTTTCAGCTTGTTGCCCGACAAACAGACGGGAGTCGTTGAAACGGAGACTGCCGTTTTTTTTCACCTTGTGCAATGCAACATTAGTGCAGCCTTCGTGCCATGCCCCTCAGCCCCCCTTCCGGTCGGTCGCTGCATCGGCTAGGCGGTGGCGCATGACCGAGGCAGCATCTCCCGCACGAATCGCCGACGCGAACGGACCCGACGCTGACCGGCCCCAAACCGACCGAACGGCCGGCACACCTTCGTCCGATCTGGTCAAGGGCGATGAAGCGGCGCCGCGCGCCCGTACGCTGGGGCCGCTTCGCATGATCTGGGATCAGGCCCGCCGCTATCCGGGCCATATTGCCGCAGCCTTCGCCGCCTTGCTGGTCACCTCTGGCGCGACTCTGGCGATTCCATCGGGCTTTCGGCTGATCGTGGATCGCGGCTTTGCCGCAGGGGCCGATGTCAGCGAACTGGGGCGCTGGTTCCAGTACCTGCTGCTGATCGTGCTGGTGCTGGCCATCGGTACGGCGTGCCGCTTCTACTTCGTATCATGGCTGGGCGAACGGGTCGTGGCCGATGTCCGGCTGCGGGTGCAGGCAAACCTGCTGCGCCTTCCCCCGTCCTTCTTTGAAACCAACAGCCCGCGCGAAATCTCGTCGCGCATGACATCGGATACTTCGGTGATCGAACAGGTTGTGGGAACCACGGTTTCCGTTGCCCTGCGCAACACGATCACGGCCATCGGCGGCATGGGCTATCTGTTCTATCTGGCGCCCAAGCTGACCGCGATCCTGCTGATCGGCATTCCGCTGGTCGTCGGGCCGATCGTGTTCTTCGGACGGCGCGTGCGCAAGGTATCGCGTTCCAGCCAGGATCGCGTTGCCGGAATCGGCGTGATCGTGTCCGAAGTGCTGGGCGCGATGAAGATCGTCCAGGCCTTCGGACAGGAACAGCGCGAACTTGAACGCTTTGGCGAACGGGTCGAAGCCACGTTCCAGACCGCGCTGCGGCGCATATCGTTGCGCGCCGTGATGACTTCCATCGTCATCCTGCTGGTTTTCGGCGGAATCACCATGCTGGTATGGGAAGGAGCGATCGGCGTTGCCGAAGGCACGATCAGCGGCGGCACCATCTTCGCAATCGTCATCACCGCCGGGCTGGTGGCCGGCGCCCTTGGCGCACTGTCCGAAGTCTATGGCGACCTTCTGCGCGGCGCAGGCGCAGCCGGGCGGCTCAATGAACTGCTGCAGGAACAGCCTGACATTGCCCCGCCCGTCCGGCCAACCGCGCTGCCCGTGCCCCCGCGCGGCCAGATCGCGTTCCAGAACGTGTCCTTCCGCTACCCTTCCCGCCCGGAAGTGCTGGCGCTCGACGATTTCACCCTGACGGTGGAGCCGGGCGAAACCGTAGCCATCGTCGGACCATCGGGTGCGGGCAAATCCACGCTGTTCCTGCTGGCGCAACGTTTCTACGATCCGCACGGCGGTTCGGTGCGGATTGACGGCGTGCCGCTGACCAGCGCCGACCCGGCAGAAATCCGTGCGCGCACCGCGCTCGTACCGCAGGACGCTACCCTGTTTGCCGCTTCGGCGCGCGACAACCTGCGTTATGGCAACTGGTCCGCCAGCGACGACGCCATCTGGGCCGCTGCCCGCGCCGCGAATGCCGAAACTTTCCTGCGCGCGCTGCCCGAAGGGCTGGACACGTTCCTGGGCGAAGACGGCGCAAGGCTTTCCGGAGGGCAGCGCCAGCGCATCGCCATTGCCCGCGCCGTGCTGCGCGAGGCGCCGATCCTGCTGCTGGACGAAGCCACCAGCGCGCTCGACGCCGAAAGCGAGCGGCTGGTGCAGGATGCGCTGGATCGCCTGATGAAGGACCGCACCACACTGGTCATCGCGCACCGTCTGGCAACGATCAGGGCTGCGGACCGGATCATCGTGATGGAAGGCGGGCGCATTGTCGAAAGCGGCACACATGCAAGCCTTTCTGCCGCCGATGGCCTCTACGCCCGGCTGGCGCGCCTGCAGTTCGAAGGCATTGCCGCTTGACTTGATGCTGCGCTGCGGCAAATCCCTGTGGCCATGGATACCATCATCACCGCCATCCTGCTCGGCATTGTCGAGGGGTTGACCGAGTTTCTGCCTGTTTCATCGACCGGCCACCTGATCCTTGCCACCGAACTGTTCGGTTTTGCCCCCGATGAATGGGCGATGTTCAACGTAGTGATCCAGCTTGGCGCGATCCTCGCGGTAGTCGTCCAGTACTGGCGCACGTTCTGGGCCGTGGGCATGGGTCTGCTGCGGCTTGAACCTGTATCGCTGCGCTTCCTGCGCAACCTGCTGGTGGCGTTCATCCCTTCGGCCATACTGGGTCTTGCGTTCAAGGCGCAGATCAACATCCTGCTCGGCAGCCCGATGGTGGTGTGCTGGGCGCTGGTCCTCGGCGGAATCGCCATCCTGGTGATCGAAAAGAATGCCAAGCCGGGCGAGCCGAGCGGGATCGGACAGTTGCCGCTTGCGCAGGCGCTCGGTGTCGGGCTGGCGCAGTGTCTGGCGATGGTTCCCGGCGTCAGCCGCTCCGGTGCCACGATCATGGGCGCGCTGGCCATGGGCATCGAGCGGCGCACCGCGGCAGAGTTCAGCTTCTTTCTGGCCATCCCGACAATGATGGGCGCAACCACGCTCGAACTGATCGAAAAGCGCGATGCCATCATGGCGGGCACCCTGGGCGTGGGTTGGAGCGAGATCGCGGTCGGCTTTGCGGTGTCGTTCGTGGTGGCGCTGGCCGTGATCCGCCTGTTCGTGGCCTATGTCAGCCGCGCCGGGTTCAAGCCCTTTGCATGGTATCGCATCGTGGTGGGCAGCGCCGCGCTGGCCTGGCTGGCGCTGCGCTGAAATACGGCAGGCCGCACAGCCCGCATGGGCGGTGCGGAACCAACCGCCAAGTCCTTGGTTATTGAGCCATACAGCTCTTATTCAAGGATCAAACATCATGGGCCTTATCATTCTTCTTGTCGTCGGCGGCATTCTTGGCTGGCTGGCCAGCATCGTCATGCGCACCGATGCCCAGCAGGGCATTTTCCTAAACATCGTGGTCGGCATCGTTGGCGCGATGCTCGGCGGCTTCCTGCTCGCACCGCTGCTTGGCGGCGGCAGCATCACCGCCGGCATCTCGATCGGTTCGCTGGTCGTGTCCTTCCTCGGCGCTGTGATCCTGCTGGCGATCGTCAACCTGTTCCGTCGCGGTTCGGTCCGGTAATTTCGCCCGGACAGCGTTGCTACCCGAAGGCCCGGTGCAGATTGCGCCGGGCCTTTGCGCGTTCAGACCGGAAGCGCCCCTGATCGTCGACCGCCGCGCAAGTGGTATTCCAGCGTCCCCCGGTGGAGAATATCGTCCACGTCGATCACCGCGCTTCCCGCATAGGTAAATCCCGGCCCCAGCGCACGGTATAGGCGGTCGAAATCGCGCTCCACCGTCTGGTGATAGAGATCGGCAAAGCTTTCGATCACGAAATAGGTCGGCTGCAGATCGTCAATCGCATAGTCCGTGCGCATCACGCGGTCGACATTGAGCATGATGCGGTTGGGCGATTGCCCTTCGAGCGCGAACACGGCCTCTCGCGGGGCGGACAGGATCCCGGCGCCATAAACCCGCAGCGCGCCATCTTCGATCACGAGCCCGAACTCCACCGTGTACCAGTAAAGCGCGCCCAGCGCCTTCAGGCGGTTGTGGCGGATCGCCTTCCATCCGGCGCGCCCATATTCCTGCATGTAGTCAGCATAAACCGGATCGGTCAGCATCGGCACATGGCCGAACACATCGTGGAACACGTCAGGCTCTTCGATATAGTCAAATGTCGCGCGGGTGCGGATGAAATTGCCTGCGGGAAAGCGCCGGTTGGCCAGGTGCCAGAAGAAGACATGGTCGGGAATCAACATCGGCACCGGCACCACGCTCCACCCTGTCAGCGCACCAAGCTGTTCGGATAGGCGGGCGAAGTCGGGTACGCCACCCCGGTCAAGCTGCAGCCGGTGCAGCCCGTCGATGAAAGCGCGGCAGGCGCGGCCCGGCAGCAGGGTCAACTGTCGCGCGTAAAGCTCATCCCATACGGCATGCTCGGCGGCGCTATAACGGCGCTGGGCAGGCTCCAGCCAATCCTCGCCGACATGCGCCGGGCGGCGCAGCGGCGCGGCAAAGGCGCCCGGCGGCAAATCGGGAAGGCGGGCATAGTCCGCAAGGGGGGCCAGATCGTTCAGCATCCAGGTATCATCTTGGTTACACATGCAACCAATATCACGGGGTGAAGGGAAGGGCAAATGCGGCGTGGGTCGACTGCGGGCTTGACTTTGCCCTGATTCTCCCCCAACCGCCCGCCCCTGTAATGGCGGCGTGGCGACGCGCTGCCGTCTCTGCATTTGAAACTCGCGCGCGAAAAGTTCAGGATAAAGCAATGGCAAAGCCCGCTACCGTCAAGATCCGTCTGGTCTCGACCGCCGACACCGGCTTCTTCTATGTCACCAAGAAGAATCCCCGCAACACGACCGAGAAGTTCACCTTCCGCAAATATGATCCGGTCGTGCGCAAGCATGTCGAGTTCAAGGAAGCGAAGATCAAGTAAGCGCGCTTTTGCGCTTTACCGGCCGATACCGCCCGTTCATCAGGAACCGGAGCGGTTCACGGTAAGTTCAATGCCGGAACTGCAAGGAACGGCAATGAACACGATCTTGAAAAATCCGTATCTGACGATTCTTCGCATGGCAGGCCGTTCGCGGCCTGCCTTTGCTGTTGCAGCAGGCGTGCTCGCGCTTGGCGCGACTGGCACTGGCATTGCCCCCGCCGCGCTTTCGTCCCCGGCCAGCGCACAGGCCCCGGCATCGGACATCGACCGGGCGATCGCATCGCTGCGGGCAATTACCACCCTGCGCGCCAACTTTGTCCAGACCGACCGTTCCGGCCAGACCATGACCGGCGTGCTCACGCTCAAGCGCCCCGGCAAGATCCGTTTCCAGTACGAAAAGGGCGTGCCCCTGCTTATCGTAGGCGATGGCAAGGCCCTGACCATGATCGACTACGAAGTGCGCCAGGTACAACGCTGGCCGATCAGCAACAGCCCGCTGGGCGCGCTGCTTGATCCCAACAAGGACGTGGCCCGCTTCGCCCGCCAGAACCCGACAAACAGCCGCGATGTGATCAGCCTTGAAGTGCGCGATCCCAAGCGGCCCGAATATGGCACTATCACGATGATCTTCGTGCGTAATGGTGCGGCACCCGGCGGGCTGCAACTCGATAGCTGGGTCGCGCTTGACGCGCAGAACAAGCGCACCACCGTGCGTCTTTCAGGCCAGCAATACGGCATCGCCGTCGATGACAAGACATTCCGTTGGGCCGATCCACGCCGCCGGACTTCCGGGCGCTGACACCGTCTGACGCGGCCACGCCACGGCTTGCCCGCGCGCCGTTCGGAATGTGCGACAAATGGCGACAAGCCTGACCGTTCCGTTAATCCCACGGCAAGCGAGCGCGCATTAAAACAGTTTTCGACAAGCCGGTCGAGACGGGTTTCCCCCCTGTTGCCCGGTCTCCTGGAGGCCGGCCTGTCAAGCGTGACGAACGCGAATGGAACCCCTGGACCAAATGCCCCCGGTCCAGGGGTTTTGCGTTTCAGCACCTTTGCACCAGCCATTGGCAGTCCCACCATACCCAAAAGCCTTCTGGTCAATTTGGCCGACGATACCTAAAGCACTGCCCATGATCTCGATTGCGACATGGAACATCAACTCGGTTCGCCTGCGCGCCGACCAGGTGGAACGCTTTCTCCTGCAGGAAGCGCCTGACGTGCTGTGCCTGCAGGAAATCAAGTGCGCCGAACACCTGTTCCCGCACGACGTCTTCGAACGGCTGGGCTACACGCACCGCGCGGTCCACGGCCAGAAAGGCTATCACGGTGTCGCCACGGTCAGCCGCCTGCCATTCCGCGAAGTGTCGCGCCACGATTGGCAGGCCAACGGCGAAGCGCGCCATGTCGGCATCGAATTGCTTGGCGCAGGGCACGGACTGGTGCTGGAGAACGTCTATATTCCCGCAGGCGGCGACGTGGCCGACCGCGAAGTGAACCCGAAGTTCGGCCAGAAGCTCGATTTCCTGGAACGGATGACCCGCTGGGCCGATGCGATTGACCGCCCGACGATGATTGTGGGCGATTTCAACATCGCCCCGCTCGATTGCGATGTCTACGATCACAAGGCCCTGCTGAAGGTCGTCAGCCACACCCCGGTCGAGGTGGAAACGCTGGGCCGGTTTGCCGATGCGCATGGCTGGGTCGATCTTGGCCGCAAGCATATTCCCGCGCCGGAACGCAACTATTCGTGGTGGTCCTATCGCTCCTACTGGCGGGCGAAAGATCAGGGCCGTCGGCTGGATCACATGTGGGCATCGCCCGAAGCGGCAGCACAATCGCGCGGCCACCGCTTCGTCGAGGCAACCCGCAAGTGGGAACAGCCATCGGACCATATCCCGCTGATTACCGAGCTGGACCTGTGAGCGGCGCGCCTGCCGCGGATTCGCGCAACATTGCGCGCGCGCTCGATGCGCTGCGCCATGGCTGGGCTGTGCGCGTCACCGCAAGCGATGGCGCTCTCGATCTCCTTCCGGCAGAGACCGCCTTTGTCCAGCCCGGCATCTATGCTGCGCGCCTGCTGATTTCCGCTGCCCGCGCCTCCACGCTGAAACTGGCCAACCAGCGCGAAGCCGCCGTACCAGAAGCGCCGGTGATGATCCACGGCGCCGAACCGTTCAGCCTTGCCCATGCACGCAACCTTGCCGATCCCGCACAGGACCTGAACAGCCCCTTGCGTGGCCCTTTCCGCGCCGAAGCGATCGAACCGCTGGAAGCGGCGCGCACGGCGATGGAACTGGCCCGCCTTGCCGGGATCCTGCCCGCGTTCATGGTATCGACCGGGATCGACCCCGCCGCGCACGCGAGCGCGGACGATCTTGCGCTGTTCAAGGACCCGCTAAACCTCACGATCCAGGCGCGGGCGCGCTTGCCGGTCCATGCGTGCGAGGAAGCCGAAATCATTGCCTTTCGCGCGCGCGACGATCTGCGTGAACATGTCGCGCTGGTGCTCGGCACGCAGACCAGCGAACGTGAACCGCTGGTGCGCCTGCACAGCGAATGCCTGACCGGCGATGTGCTGGGCAGCCTCAAGTGCGATTGCGGCCCGCAACTGGACGCGGCGCTGACGCAGATGGCGCAGGAGGCCAATGCCGGTGGCTGGGGTGTCCTGCTCTATCTGCGGCAGGAAGGGCGCGGCATCGGCCTGATCAACAAGCTGCGCGCGTATGAGTTGCAGGATCAGGGCTTCGACACCGTCGATGCCAACGAACGGCTGGGCCTGCCCAGCGAAGCGCGCGATTTCCCGGTCGCGGCGCGGATGCTCGATCTTCTTGGAGTCACCCGGCTTCGGCTGCTGACCAACAACCCGCAGAAAGTGGCAACGCTGGCGGCACTAGGGCTGGACGTGATCGAACGGGTCGCCCACCAGCTCCCCGCCAACCCTCATAACGCCCGTTATCTGGCAACAAAACGCGACCGCACCGGCCATCTGCTGCGCTGAGAGGTGGCCTTCAGGCGCTCACCGCTTTTCGAACCGTGCCAGCCCGGTGCCAAGCGCGTTTGCACCAATGGCCAGCGAATCGCCCGACCAGTCCGCAACGAAGGCCGATGACCGGCTGATTCCCGGTGCAAAGCGCGCATCGTTGCCGACAATCGCCAGCCCGGACGAAGTGTTTACCCGGCCTTCGGCAGCGATGGCGACGAAGGCGCTGTAGTTTTCCTTGTCCTGCCCCTGCACGAACACGTTGTCGGCAATTCGCCCGGTCGCGCCCGCGGGCAGGTCGATCATGTAGTTGGTGGTGCGTCCGCCGGTATCGTCGAAACTGGACTGCGTGACTTCCACCCGCCGCGCGCGGCTTTTCACATAGTGGCCGCCACGGCCCGCTTCGAACCGGCTGCGGCGTACGGTCACGCTGCCATAATCGCCGAAATAGAGCGAATGGGCGCATGAAAGCCCCCGGTCGCACCGTCCCAGACGGGTGAAGGTGGATTTCTCGATCAGCACGCTGGCGGCCGGATCGTCGGCCGAAAGGATGCCCTGTTCGCTGTCGCGGAACCAGGATTGCCGCACTGTCAGGTTGCCATGTTCCAGCCGGATGCCCGACCCGTTGGCATCGGGCACGCGGATGTTCTGGAAGATAAGCCCTTCGACCCGCGTAGCTCTACCGCGCGCGACAATCGCCGCCTTGCCTTCGCAGGCCGCGCCATCGAACACCGTCTGCCCAGGCACTTGCGCGACAAAGCCCACGTCGCCCGCCTGCTGGACCGCACAATCGCGGTATACGCCGGGCGCGATGCGGATCGTGCCGGTCCCATCCCCGATGGCATTGACCGCTTCCTGCAGGGCGGCAAAGCTGCGCCCGCTTTCGATCAGCGTATAGGGCGTCCGCGCGTTCTGGGCATGGGCGCCAGAGCCGAACGGCAGCATGGCCGGGATCGCGCTGAGCGCCGCCAGCACCACGCCGGTGCAGGCCAGCCGCACGGCGCGCCGGGTAAGGACGGAAGGCTTGGTCATCGGCATCGGGTTCCTGTCGTCAGCATCACTGTTGCGTTACGCCGGAATGATTGACAGGCCGTTGCGGCGCCGGGCCGCCTGTCAGGGATGAATCGACCCCGCATTGACCACCGGCTGGGTATCGCGTTCCCCGCACAGCACGACCATCAGGTTCGATACCATCGCCGCGCGGCGATCATCATCGAGTTCGACGACCTTGCGCGTGGAAAGCTGATCCAGCGCCATTTCCACCATCGACACCGCACCTTCGACCAGCTTCTTGCGGGCCGAAATCACGGCTTCGGCCTGCTGCCGGCGCAGCATCGCACCGGCGATTTCCGGGGCATAGGCAAGATGCGTCAGCCCGCATTCGTCCACCGTGATCCCGGCCAGCTTGAGCCGTTCGTTCAGTTCAGTGCGCAGTTCGCTGTTGATCTGGTCATGGTTGCCGCGCAACGTCACTTCGTTGTGTTCGATATCGTCATACGGGTAACGCGACCCGATGGAGCGGACCGCGCTTTCAATCTGCACGATCACGAACGCCTTGTAATCGTCCACGTCGTAAAGCGCCTGCGCGGTATCGGAGACGCGCCACACCACGTTGCAGGCAATTTCGATGGGGTTGCCGCGCAAGTCGTTGACCTTGAGCTTTTCCGAAACGACATTGTTGGCGCGCACCGAAATGCGGGTCTTGCCCATCCATGGCCAGACCCAGCGCAAGCCATGGTTGCGATCGGTCCCGCGGTAGGAACCGAACAGGGTAATCGCCGCGGCCTGGTTGGGCTGGATCATGTAGAAACCGGAAGCCATCAGGACGATGCCGACCGGCCCCATGAACATCGTCGCCACGAACGAAATCACGTTCTCGTCGCCCGTGTCACCGCTGGTAAAGCCCATGAACCGCGCAATGCCGAGTATGATCAGCACGATCATGGCCACCAGCATCAGATAGCCGCTGATCGACCATGCGCCGGTTTCGCGGCTGGCCGAATGGCTGTGTAGATCGGACATAGCGTCACCCTTTTCCAAAACCCGGTGCCAAGACACCATCAGAACTGGCTCACCGCAAGCCTTACCGAAACCACTTGCAATTCAGACCGGATCGCTCCATTTTAATCAGGCGGACCGGGCCCCTCTGGCGCGGCGAAGAACCAGACCGGCATGCCCGGAACGGCAATCGCAGCGTGATGTCGGACCGCATCGGGTAATGCCGATGTCTTGTGGTCCGGTGCTGCACTATCGTTACCGCGCGGTTAATCCGCCCAGGACATCCCATTGCCCGATCGAGCGCAACCTGCATCGAAAGGGAATACCGTGTCCGATCGTTACTACCATCTGCTTGAACGCCACCAGAAGCTGGACGAGGCGCTGCGCCTTGCGCGCACGCGGCGCTGGGCGGATCCGCTGGAAATCCTCCGGCTCAAGCGGCTGAAGCTCGCCATCAAGGATCGGCTAAGCCGCCTTCCGCCGCGCCATACGGCAACACTCTGACAAAGAGGAACCGATCGCCGCGCCTGCGTATTTTCATACGAAGTGCGCACGCGGCGGCTAAGGGAACATGCTGATGGAAATCCTTCTTGCGGACTGGCTGGGCACCCCGCTGTGGTTCTGGCTGGCCTTCCTCACCCTGGTCGGGGCGCTGACCGCGTTCGACCTTGGTGTGCTGAACCGGACCGATCACGTCATGGGGATCGGCGAATCGCTGCGCCTCACTGCCTTTTACATCGCCATTGCGATGGCGTTCGGCGCGTGGATCTGGGTGGAGCGCGGCGCCGATCTCGGCATGAAATACTACACCGGCTTCTTTATTGAAAAGGCGCTGTCGATCGACAATGTCTTCGTGATCAGCCTGATCTTCAGCTTCTTCGCCATCCCGCCGCGGTTCCAGTACCGTGCGCTGGTGTGGGGCATCATGGCGGTGATCGTGCTGCGTGGAGCGATGATCGCAGGCGGTGCGGCGCTGGTCACGCAGGCGTATTGGGTGCTCTATCTTTTCGCTGCCTTCCTGATCTTTACCGGTATCAAGATGGCTTTCACGTCCGACCACGACCCAGACATCGGCAACAACCCGGTGGTCCGGTGGATCAGCCGGCACATGCGCGTGACACCGGACCTGCACGACCAGCACTTCTTCGTGCAGGTCCGCGACGAAGCCTCAGGCCGGATGGTGCGCGCGGCCACGCCACTGTTTCTGGCACTGGTGGTCATCAACATCGCAGATCTGGTTTTCGCCGTGGATTCGGTGCCCGCGATCTTTGCCATCACGACCGATACCTTCGTCGTCTATACCTCTAACATCATGGCGATCCTCGGCCTGCGCGCGCTGTACTTCGCGCTGGCGGCAATGATCGACCGGTTCGCCTACCTCAAGTATGCGCTGGCGGCCGTGCTGGTGTTCATCGGCAGCAAAATCTTCGTATCCGATTTCCTGCTGGGCGGCGACAAGTTCCCGCCCGTGCTCAGCCTTGGCGTGACCTTTGCGCTGATCGCGGGCGGCGTGCTCTATTCGCTGTGGAAGACCCGGCGGACAGAGGCCCCGGTCACCACTGGCGAATGACTTCCAGGAAGCGGTCGCCATAGGCGTCGAGCTTTCGGGTTCCCACCCCGCCGATCCGGCCCAGCGCGGCAAGATCGGCGGGCCGGGCCATGGCCATTTCGCGCAGCACCGAATCGTGGAACACGACATAGGGAGGCACCCCCGCCTCGCGTGCGATGTCCCGGCGCAGGGCGCGCAACGCATCGAACAGCGGATCGCCCACGGGATTGAGCGCACTCCCACCGCCGCCACGCCCCTTGCGCCCACGGCTTTCACGCGCCGGCGCAATGACCAGCGGCACGGCGGCATCGCCTTTCAGGATCGCACGGGCATCGCCACCCAGCGCAAGGCCGCCGTGGTCGGTGGCGACCAGCGCACCGCGCGCCTGCAAGGCACGGGCCAGCGGGCGCAGCATCGGCGCTTCGTCGCTGCCCACGATGCCGAACACCGAAAGCTGATCGTGCCCACGCTGGACAACGCGATCATCGGCCACGCCGGTCAGCACTTTTTCAACATGCCCGAAACCGAATGCCTGCCCGGTGCGATAGACCGCAGAGAGCAGCTTGCGCGCCGTTTCGGTCGCGTCGGTCACGCCGGGGGGATGCAGGCAGTTGTCGCAGTTCCCGCAAGTTGCGGGCGGATCTTCCCCGAAATGGCGGAGCAGCACCGCGCGGCGGCACTGCGCGGTTTCGACCAGCGCGGCCAAGGCATCTATGCGCGTGCGTTCACCAGCCTGGCGATGCGCCTCGACCTCGGCCAGCCGCTGGCGGGCGCGGGCAAAGTCGTCGGCGCCCCACAGCATGACGGCCACCGCCGGATCGCCATCGCGCCCGGCCCGCCCGGTTTCCTGATAGTACCCTTCGATCGACTTGGGCGCGGCGGCGTGGGCGACAAAGCGCACATCGGGCTTGTCGATCCCCATGCCAAAGGCCACCGTGGCGACCATCACCATGTCTTCGGATTCCACGAAAGCGGCCTGATTGGCAGCGCGCACCTGCGGGTCCAGCCCGGCGTGATAAGGCAGAACCGCCCGCCCGCCCGCCCCAAGCTGCGCGGCGAGCTTTTCCACTTGCGCACGTGTTGGCGCATAGACGATGCCGGGGCCGGGGTTTTCATCCAGCAGGCGTTGCAACTGGCGCTGCGGGTTGTCGCGCGGAGTGATGGTGTAGCGGATGTTGGGCCGGTCGAACCCCGCCACGATCAGCCCCGCTTCGGGAATCCCCAGTTGGGCCAGAATATCGGCACGGGTGTGGCGGTCGGCCGTGGCAGTCAGCGCCAGACGCGGAACATCGGGAAAGGCATCCAGCAGCGGCCGCAACAGCCGGTAGTCGGGCCGGAAATCGTGGCCCCATTCCGAAACGCAATGCGCCTCGTCGATAGCGAACAACCCTACGTTGCCACGCAGCAGCATTTCGAGGAAATGCGGCTGGCTGGCGCGTTCGGGTGCGACATAGAGCAGATCGAGCGCACCATCGAGAAAACGGTCGATGGTTGCGCCGCGATCCATGTCCACACTGGTCAGCGTCGCGGCCCGGATGCCGTTGGCGCTGGCAGAGCGCAACTGATCGTGCATCAGCGCGATCAAAGGCGAAACCACCACGCATGTCCCCTCCAGCAGGACAGCGGGCAATTGATAGGTCAGCGATTTACCCGCCCCGGTCGGCATCACCGCAAGGGTCGATTGCCCGGCCATGATCCGCCCGACAACACGATCCTGCACGCCGCGAAAAGCGGTGAAGCCGAACACGGCGTGGAGCCGTTCAAGCACGGCAGGGTCTATCGGGGCAGCGCCGGGCTTGGCGGCATCGGTAACGGTCACAGCCCCGCTATGGCAGACCTGACCGGCCAAGGCCAAGCCCGAAGGCCCGATGATGGTGGGTTACCGCTTAACCATGTTCGCCATCCGGCATGGCGCATGGGGCACCCTTAAGCCCGCGTTCCCCGGATTGCGTCACGATGCAACGCAGGCGGGGCCGAGCCCGCACCACAGGCGGGAGACGATCATGGGTTTTGAAATGCGCGATGCCTTTGTCCGGCGCGAAGAATGCAAGGCAGCGTGGGAAAGCGAAGTGGAGTTCGCCGAAATGGCGCGCGTGCTCAAATCGCTGGCCGCAGAGTTCGGGCAGGAAGCCACCCCGGCAATCGACGAGCTGGCCCACCATGGGATTGGCGCGGCGCTGGGCGTGCTGGCCAACCAGACCGGCGCGGACGTGGAAAGCGATTATCTGCGCTGCCGCGCCCGCCAGCGGCTTGCGCCCGATCCCCTGCAATATGAAATCCGAACCACCGGCTCCGGTTCCTCCCGCCAGGAAGAAACCGGAGCTTCGGTTCAATCGAGATTCGGCCGCAGCCAGCGTTCCATCGTTGGCAGATCCATGCCGCGGCGCACGGCATAGTCTTCAAGCTGGTCGCGCCCGATCGTCGCCACGCCGAAATACTGGCTTTCGGGGTGAGCGAAGTAAAAGCCTGATACGGCCGATGTCGGCAGCATCGCTTGCGATTCCGTCAGGGTGATGCCGGTCGTGGCCGTCGCGTCGAGCAGATCGAACAGGATCGGCTTCAACGTGTGGTCTGGGCACGCCGGGTAGCCGGGCGCGGGGCGGATGCCACGGTACTGTTCGCGGATCAGCGCCTCGTTGGTCAGTTGTTCGCCCGGCGCATAGGCCCACAGCGTGGTGCGCACATGCTGGTGCAGACGTTCGGCAAAGGCTTCGGCCAGACGGTCAGCCAGCGCCTTGAGCAGGATGTCGGAATAATCATCGTTGTCCGCCTGAAAACGGGCGAGATGAGCGTCGATCCCGTGGATACCCACGGCAAACCCGCCGATCCAGTCGCCTTCGGGGTCGATGAAATCGGCAAGGCAGAAGTTCGCCCGGCCCCGGCTCTTGATCACCTGCTGGCGCAGGAACGGCAGGCGGACCGACTGCTCATCGCCGCCCGGATGCACGATCACGTCATCACCATGGCGGGCGCAGGGCCAGAATTGCGCCACGCCCTTTGCCGTCAGCCACTTTTCCGCGATGATCTTGTCCAGCATGGCGCGGGCATCGGCAAAGAGACTGCGCGCACTTTCGCCCACCACATCGTCGTCGAGAATGGCCGGATACGTTCCTGCCAGTTCCCACGCGCGGAAGAACGGCGTCCAGTCGATGCACGCGGCAAGATCGGCAAGATCCCAGTCTTCGAACACATGCCGTCCGGGCTGTTCGGGCGGAGGCGCCTTTTCCGAAAGGTCGGGTTCAAAGGCATTCAGCCGCGCATCGGCCAGGCTGAGCAGCTTGGATCCGCCCTTGCCCGCGCGGGCATCGCGCACATGCTGGTAATCGGCGGCAGTGGCCTTGATGAACGGTTCGGCCTGCGTATCGGACAGGAGCTGGCTGGCGACACCCACGGCACGGCTGGCATCGAGCACGTAGACCACCGGGCCGTCATAGGCCGGGTCGATCCGCAGCGCAGTGTGAACCTTGCTGGTCGTCGCCCCGCCGATCAGCAGCGGAATGGTCATCCCGGCGCGCTGCATTTCCTCGGCCACGGTAACCATTTCATCGAGTGACGGCGTGATCAGCCCGGACAGGCCGATCATGTCCACGCCTTCCTTCTGCGCGGTATCGAGGATCGTCGCCCAGGGCACCATCACCCCAAGGTCGATGACTTCATAGCCGTTGCACTGAAGCACGACGCCGACGATGTTCTTGCCAATATCGTGCACGTCGCCCTTGACCGTGGCCATGATGATCCGGCCCTTGGGGCGCGCGCCTTCTTCCTTTTCCGCTTCGATATAGGGGATCAGGTGGGCAACCGCCTTCTTCATCACGCGCGCGGACTTGACCACTTGCGGCAGGAACATCTTGCCCGATCCGAACAGGTCGCCGACCGTGTTCATCCCCTCCATCAGCGGGCCTTCGATCACTTCGATCGGACGGCCGCCGCGCGCGGCAATGGCGGCGCGAGCCTCTTCGGTATCCTCGACGATATGAGCGTCCAGGCCCTTGACCAGCGCATGTTCAAGGCGGCGCACAACGTCCCAGCCGCGCCATTCCTCGGCCGCCTTTTCGGCGACGGTATCCTTGCCCTTGTAGCTTTCGGCCAATTCGATCAGCCGCTCGGTCGCGGTCTGGTCGCCGCCGGCGGCAGGCTTGCGGTTGAGCACCACGTCTTCGCAGGCTTCGCGCAAGACCGGGTCGATCTGGTCGTAGATGTCGAGCTGCCCGGCATTGACGATGGCCATGTCCATGCCCGCCGGAATGGCGTGGTAGAGGAACACCGAATGCATCGCGCGGCGCACGGTTTCGTTGCCGCGGAAGCTGAACGAAAGGTTGGACAAACCGCCTGAGATATGGACGTGCGGACAGCGCGCCTTGATCTCGCGCGTGGCTTCGATGAAGTCCAGACCATAGCGGTCATGCTCCTCGATCCCGGTCGCCACGGCAAAGACGTTGGGGTCGAAGATGATGTCTTCGGGCGGAAAGCCGATTCCGGTCAGCAGTTTGTAGGCACGCTCGCAGATTTCGACCTTGCGCTCCCTGGTGTCGGCCTGGCCCTTTTCATCAAACGCCATGACCACCACGGCCGCGCCATAATCCATGCATTTGCGCGCCTGGGCCAGAAAGGCTTCCTCGCCTTCCTTCATGCTGATCGAATTGACGATCGGCTTGCCCGAAACGCATTTCAGCCCGGCCTCGATCACCTCCCATTTGGAACTGTCGATCATCACCGGCACGCGGGCAATGTCCGGTTCCGCCGCGATCAGCTTGAGATAGGTGGTCATCGCCTCGACCGCGTCGAGCAGGCCCTCGTCCATGTTGACGTCAATCACCTGCGCGCCGTTGTCCACCTGCTGGCGCGCAACTTCGACAGCCTTGGCATAATCGCCGCTCAGGATCAGCTTCTTGAATGCGGCGGACCCGGTGACATTGGTGCGTTCGCCAACATTGACGAAGCGGGATGAGGACTGGATGTTCATTTCATACTCCCCCCTTCCGCACGCGGAAGGGGTCGGGGGTGGGTTTCAGCGACTGGAACGGGATCAAGCGGCCATGATGAACGGCTCAAGCCCGGCAAGACGGGTCGCAACATCCGGCACGGCCTGCTTGCGCGGGGCCAGGCCCTTTACCGCTCTGGCCATGGCCGCGATGTGCGCGGGCGTCGATCCGCAGCACCCGCCAAGCACGTTTACCTGCCCATGATCGGCCCATTCGCGCACAAGGCCCGCGGTGGTTTCAGGCATCTCGTCGTATTCGCCCAGTTCATTGGGCAGGCCCGCGTTGGGGTAGACCATGATCAGCGTGTCGGCGATTTCGGACAGCGCCTTGACATGCGGGCGAAGCTGGGTTGCACCGAACGAACAGTTCAGCCCGATCGTCACCGGGCGCGCATGGCGCACGGCGTACCAGAACGCCTCGACCGTGTGGCCCGAAAGGTTGCGGCCTGAAAGATCGGTCAGCGTCATCGACAGCATGATCGGCACTTCGCGGCCCAGCGCCTGTTCGACCTGCCGCACGGCCATGATCCCGGCCTTGGCGTTGAGCGTATCGAACACCGTTTCGATCAGGATGAAGTCCGCCCCGCCTTCGACCAGTGCATTGACCTGTTCGGCATAGACATCGACCAGATGATCCCAGTCGATTTCGCGGAACCCCGGATCGTTGACATCGGGGCTTAGCGAAAGTGTCTTGTTGGTCGGCCCGATGGCCCCGGCGACAAAGCGCGGACGCCCGTCCTTCGCGGCATATTCATCGGCCACGCGCCGTGCCAGCCGCGCGCTTTCCACGTTGATCTCGCGCACCAGGTGTTCGGCGGCGTAGTCGGCCTGGCTGATGCGGTTGGCGCTGAACGTGTTGGTTTCGGCAATGTCGGCACCGGCTTCAAAATAGGCGCGGTGGATCGATTCCGGCACTTCGGGCCTGGTCAGGGCAAGGATGTCGTTGTTGCCCTTCTGGTCGCGCGCCAGCCCCAGCGTCCCGGCGTAATCCGCCTCTGACAGCTTGAAGTTCTGGATTTCGGTGCCGAACGCCCCGTCGGTGATGAGGATGCGCTGGCCGGCCTGGTCCAGCAGGGCGGCGCGGGCGGATGAGGGAATCAGGGTCACGCGGCCTTCTCCAGAGCAGGCTTGGACGGGCGCAGGCCGAGCAGGTGGCAGATCGCATAGCTCAGTTCGGCCCGGTTCAGGGTGTAGAAGTGGAAATCGCGCACACCGCCTGCATAAAGGCGGCGGCAGAACTCGGCCGCGATGGTCGCGGCAACGAGCTGGCGCGAGCCGGGCTGCTTGTCCAGCCCTTCGAACAGGCCATCCATCCAGTCCGGGATCACCGCCCCGCACGCTGCGGCGAACTTGCGCGTCTGCGCCACGTTGGAAACCGGCAGGATGCCCGGCAGAACCGGTGCAGTGATGCCCGCCGCAGCAAGATCATCGCGGAAGCGGAAGAAGGTTTCGGGTTCGAAGAAGAACTGGCTGATCGCGCGGGTCGCTCCGGCATCCAGCTTGCGCTTGAGATTGTCGAGATCGGCCTGCTTGCTGGGCGAATCCGGGTGCGCTTCCGGGTAGGCGGCAACCGATATTTCAAATGGCGCGATAGCCTTCAGCCCGGCGACGAGGTCGGCGGCGTTGGCGTATCCTTGCGGGTGCGGGGTAAACGGCACGCCCGGTGCGCCCATATCGCCACGCAGCGCAACGATGTGGCGCACGCCCGCCTCCCAGTAACTTTCAGCCACTTCGCGGATTTCATCCTTCGTCGCATCGACACAGGTCAGGTGCGCGGCAGCCGGAAGGCGGGCTTCGCTGATGATCCGCGCGACAGTGTCATGCGTGCGGTCGCGGGTTGACCCGCCAGCGCCATAGGTGACCGAGACGAACTGCGGCCCCAGCGGAGCGAGGGTTTCCACGACATCCCACAACTGCGCCATCATCGCATCGGATTTGGGCGGGAAGAACTCGAACGAGACCTTGATATCACCCGGCAGCCCGGCGAACAGCGGGGTATCAAGAGCGGTGCGCGCCTCGCGCAACTGGTCGTAACTGGCGTTCATGGTCGGTCAGGCTTTCCGGGATTGCCCCAAGGTGTGCAGGTTTGCCAACGTGTCCAGGCCGGATCGGGACTGGTTCGGAATCGAATGCGGTTCAAGCACGGCCACACGGTCTTCATGGCGAAGGCCGGTCCACAGCTTTACCACGAGTTCATGCCCGGCCAGTGCCCGCGTCTGCTGCGGAACAAAGCCGGCATCGCGCATCATGGTGTCGATCTGCGCATCGGAAAAGCCAAGCCGGGCGTGGGCATGGCTCTGGCGCAGGTCTTCGCGGTCGTGCGCGGCAAAATCGACGATCGCAATGCGCCCGCCCGGTGCGGTCACGCGCGCCGCGCCAGCCAGCACCGCTTCGGGTGCCTGGGCATAATGCAGCACCTGATGGAACAAGACGGTATCGAAGCTGCATGCCGGGAAAGGCAATTGTGCGAAATCGCCCTGCACCAGTTCGACCTTCGCCGCCGGAAGGTGCTGGAGACGCGCGCGGGCAATGCGGAGCATGTCCGGGCTTTTGTCAAAGGCGACGACATGGCTGGCGTGACCCGCAAACAGTTCGGCCATGCGCCCGGTGCCGGTGCCCACGTCCAGCACACGGCCAAGGCTGCCGGCGCGGTCATCCGCATCGAACAGCATTTCGTGCAGCGCCGCCTCGACCGGGCCGTCGGCGATGTGCAGCGAACGCAGGCGATCCCACTCCTCGGCATGACGCGCGAACCAGTCCAGCGCGTGGCTTTCGCGCGCTGAGCGGATCGCGTCGAGATGCTGGCGATCCTCCGCACAGCGGCGGCCGAACGCGGCATCCTCCTGTTCCGCCACGGCCAGCAGCCGGGCGATAGCAGCACGCAGCGGGCTGGCAGCATTTTCCGCCACGGAACTGCGCAGGAATACCCAGGCCCCTTCCTTGCGCCGCTCGGCAAGGTCCGAATCGCACAGGATTTTGATATGACGCGACACGCGCGGCTGGCTCTGGCCCAGCACTTGCGCTATTTCACCGACGGCCAGTTCCATGCTGGCAAGCAGCCGCATGATGCGCAGGCGCGTCGGGTCATCAAGCGCACGGATGGCGTCGTCGATCGTCATTGAAATTGGATATAAAGATTTCTTTATATCCGTCAAGCGAGTTGGCAACGGCAGCCTTCGCTGCCGCCATTTCCAGGCTGCGCGGTCACGCCGGATTTGCCTTCACGGCCCGCCATGGATATCAGGCCATGCACAGCATGGGCGCACCACCGCCCGTCAGGCGCAAGAGAGGAATACCGATGAAGAAGTATGCAAGCCTTGCCATCGTTGCCGCTGCGGCGCTGGCCGTTTCGGCCTGTGGCCGTTCCGACGATGCTTCGGAAGCTGCCGCGGAAGACACGGTCGAAATGCCGGCGGACGAACTGCCCGCGATTGAACCTTCGGCAGCCGCTGCGCCCATGGCACCCGAAGCCGATGCATCGGCGGCAACCGACACCGAAGCAAGCGCGGCGCTGGATACGGCAAACAATGCGGCGGCCGTCGCTGCAGCGGCGCAGGCCGCAGCAGCCGAAGGAGAAAGTGCCGCCGCACCTGCCGCACAGTAACGCCACAGGCCGACCGGACGGGCAAGCCTGTGCCCGTGTCCGGTCGGCTTCCAGCACAAGCCCGGCCAGAACCCGATCGGAGAACCCCCTCGATGCGTTTGCCTGCCGCCATCATGGCAACTCTGGTCCTGGCCCTCGCGTTGACCGGCTGTGATTCTTCGGCCGATGAAAAGCCGGGCGGTGTCACCAAAGACGAAGCCCGCGCGCTCGATGCCGCGGCAGAAATGCTCGATCAGCGCGAAATGCCAGCCTTGCCCGAAGCGACCGCTCCGGCTCAGGGCGCACCGCAGCCATCGGCATCGTGACTCCACGCGGCGGCAACGCCCGCCGCATGCACCAGCCACAACCGGATGGCACCTGCCAGCCCCGGCGGTGTCGGGCTGCTTATCCGTTCAGAATCGATACGGGCAACCAGCGCGTTCAGCGGCACGCCTTCGCGCAAGGCGGCGGCGCGCAGCATCTCCCAGAACACAGGTTCAAGGCTGATCGAGGTCTTGTGACCGGCAATCTCCACCGAACGCTTGACCGGCGGGTGATAGGATGGAGAATCCTTCGGAACGGCAATCGTCTCCGTCGTGTGTGGCGGCAGCGGCATCATCATGCCAAAACCGCCACGCCCGGCATCAATACATATGCTGCCCGCCGTTGAGCGACATCGTCGAACCGGTCACGAAGCCTCCCTCCTCGGCGGTCAGGAACACCACGCCACGGGCGATCTCCTCCGCCTGGCCCAGCCGCCCGACCGGGATCTTGGCAACGATCTTTTCCAGCACCGGCGCGGGCACCGCAGCAACCATGTCGGTATCGACATAACCCGGCGCGATCGCGTTGACCGTTACCCCGAACTTCGCGCCTTCCTGCGCCAGAGCCTTGGTAAAGCCATGGATGCCCGACTTGGCCGAAGCGTAATTGACCTGGCCGTATTGGCCGGCCTGTCCGTTCACCGATCCGATGTTGACAATCCGGCCCCAGCCACGCTCGCGCATACCGGGAAAGGTCGCCTTTGCCATGTTGAAGCAGCCGCCCAGATTGATGCGCATGACCTCGTTCCAATCATCGAACGACATCTTGTGCAGAACCCCGTCGCGCGTGATCCCCGCGTTGTTCACGACAATGTCGATCGGGCCGACTTCGGCCGCGACCCGCGCACAGCCTTCAAGCGTGGCTTCATGATCGCCCACGTCCCAGCGATAGGCCGGAATGCCGGTCCGTGCAGTGAAAGCCCGCGCCTTTTCCTCGTTCCCGCCATAGTTGGCGACAACCGTCCGCCCGGCAGCCTTCAAGGCCAGGCAAACCGCTTCACCGATGCCGCGTGTACCGCCCGTAACGATTGCAACTCTTGCCATGCCAACCTCCCGCAAAACGCCGTGAATCACAGGCTAGTGGCATCGTTGCGCCGCTACAAGTTGCGAATGGCGCAATTGCTGCACCTGCAGCAACGAATTGCTGCACAGCACACAAGATTTCACGCCCCGTTCAGGATCACGGAAACGTACGGGAAATATTGATGAAGTAATTATCCGCACGATAGTGCGAAAATGCTATTTCTATACACAATCAGAAGCGGAATTGTGTTCCCACATAGACAGCCTGATTGTCCTGCTTGCCGTCGGTCAGCGGCAATACACGGTCACGTTCCGGTGAATAGCGAACACCGGCCGTAACATTGAGGTTGCGAGTCAGGCGGTAGCTGCCGCCGAAATCGAGCCGGTAATCGCCCTGCCCTTCAAGCGTGCGCGGTGCACGGCCGGGTTGATCGCGCCCATCCATTTCGATGCGCGGCGCAAAGCGGCTGGCCGAACCCGATGATTTCTGCTCCGACTTGAACTTGGACAGATCGGGCATTTCGATCCGCTGCAGTTCAGGCGCGGCGGCAGCGGCCGGAGCAAAGCTGGTGAAGCCGCGGGCCATGCCAAGGTTGTAGGCCATGGGAGCGATGCGCACCGGCGCAGCCGTGCCGGGGCTGGACGCTTCGGCAAGCGCATTGCGAACCGAGAACGCTTGCGCGCTTTGTGCATCGACGCGAACGGCAACGGTAATGGCGCGGTTAGGGCGGGTATCGTTACCCGCAGGCGTGAAACGGAACAGCTTGCCAGTGCGGAGCGCGCGGACGGTGATCTGCGCAGCCAGCCGCTCATCCACCGACGCGGGCGTGAAAGATCCGATCCCGCCGCGGGCGGCAAGGCTGACCGGGCCGGAATCGATCCGGCTGAAAGCCTGAACGACCGACGGGGCAACAAGAAGACCGAACGCGGCGACACCTGCCACGGCCAGCGGCGCATGCAAACGGCGGCGCATACCGCGCTTTGCCATCGACCTGCTGCTTTCGCCAACCATGATAAACCGCCTAGTCCCCATTGTTCGGGCCGGAAATGGCCCGTCGTGTTTTTTGCTTGCTTCCGGCCATTTTGCCACCGCGCGCCAATAGCCCGGCAACAAATCCGACCGCACAATCTACACCCCGCCGAACGAATCTGCGGGATATGGATTTAACATCATCCGAATAGGGCCTTGTCACGGAAATATCCATAGTCCGCCGCGAATTGGCGCGCTTCCTTTCCAACTGTGGCGCAATGTCCACAGAATCGCGCAACATTCAGCAAGCGTTAAGCGCGCCAAGGGCGATTGATCTTTCCGGCGCACACCGCCACCCTGCTTTGCAGCGCGCCAAGATCGCAACATGCTTGCCGCGCGCCGGGCCGGGGTGATAGAGGCGCGCTGTAGCCATGTCGCCGGGCATGGCAGATCGCGGCAGGATGGCAACATCGCCGCCAGCAAGGACTGATTGTTAGTGACCATGATCGCCAGGGCCAACCGCATTCCCCGCCCCCTTGTTGACCGCAAGGCCATTGTCCGCGCCGCCGTGGTTGGCGCCATGGCCCTGCTGGCCACCGGTTGCGGCAAGAAGGAACGCCCCAAGGCCGATCTCGCCGCCAGCCAGGTCACCACCATCGGGGTCAACGCCTATCTGTGGCGCGCCAGCCTTGAGGCACTCTCGTTCATGCCGCTGCTCCAGACCGACAGCAACGGCGGGGTCATCGTGACCGACTGGTACGCCAATCCAAAGAATCCCGGCGAACGGGTGAAGGTGACCGTTTCGATCACCGATCAGGATCTGCGCGCCGACGCGCTGCGCGTGGCCGCAAGCCGCCAGGTCTCGCAATCGGGCCAGTGGGTCGATGCGCCGGTGCAGGCGGCAACCGTGCAGAAGCTTGAAGACATCATCCTGACCAAGGCGCGCGACTTGCGCCGCGGTGCAATTTCGGGCTGATCGCCCTGAAGGCGAATCTTGCGTGTCATGGCCGCGCTCCGTAGAGGGGCGCGCATGACCGCCCCATCCTCGCCCCCTGCCCCGTCGACCGCCACCGGCGCCGAACGCTTCGACCCTTCCGCCGCCGACATTCGCTGGCAGCGCGCATGGGACGAGCGCCAGACCTTCCGCGCCGACGATACCTCGGCCAAGCCGCGCAGCTATGTGCTTGAGATGTTTCCCTATCCATCGGGGCGCATCCATATCGGCCACGTGCGCAACTACACGATGGGCGACGTGCTGGCCCGGTACAAGCGGATGCGCGGGCATGAAGTGCTCCACCCGATGGGCTGGGACGCGTTCGGCATGCCGGCGGAAAACGCGGCGATGGAAAAGGGCGTCCACCCCGGCGGCTGGACCCGCGACAACATCGCCAACATGAAGGCGCAGTTGAAGCGCCTGGGCTTCGCGCTCGACTGGAGCCGCGAGATCGCCACCTGCGAGCCGGAATACTACGGCCACGAACAGGCGCTGTTCCTCGATCTCTACGCCGCCGGGCTGGTCTATCGCAAGGAATCGACGGTCAACTGGGATCCGGTGGATCACACCGTGCTGGCCAACGAGCAGGTGATCGACGGACGCGGCTGGCGGTCGGGCGCGCTGGTGGAAAAGCGCAAGCTGAACCAGTGGTTCCTCAAGATCACCGACTTTGCCGACGAACTGCTCGAAGGGCTGTCCAGCCTCGACAAGTGGCCCGAAAAGGTCCGCACGATGCAGGAGAACTGGATCGGCAAGAGCCAGGGATTGCAGTTTGCCTTCACGCTCTCGAACGGCGAAAGGCTGGAGGTCTATACCACCCGGCCCGATACGATTTTCGGCGCCAGCTTCGTGGCCGTGGCCGCCGATCACCCGATCGCGCAGGGCGTGGCCGCAGGCAACCCGGCAGCGGCGGATTTCATCGCGCTGTGCAAGCAGGGCGGGACCACTGCGGCCGAACTGGAAACCGCCGAAAAGCTGGGCTTCGATACCGGTATCACGGCAGCACATCCGTTCACCGGGGCGCAATTGCCCGTCTACATCGCCAACTTCGTGCTGATGGAATACGGCACCGGCGCGATCATGGCCGTACCGGGCCACGACCAGCGCGATTTCGATTTCGCCACCAAGTACGCCCTGCCGATCCTGCGCGTCGTCGCCACCGATCCGGCGGATGCAGGCAAGCCTTTTGCCGGAGAGGCTGAGGCCGGCGACGGCGTGCTGGTGAACTCCGGTTTCCTTGACGGAATGAACGTGGCCGACGCCAAGGCCGCTGTCATCGCCCGCGCGCAGGGCGAAGGCTGGGGCGAAGGCAAGACAGTATGGCGCCTGCGTGACTGGGGCGTTTCGCGCCAGCGGTACTGGGGCACGCCGATCCCGTTCATCCACTGCGAGGTCTGTGGCGTGGTGCCGGTGCCCAAGAAGCACCTGCCGGTAACCCTGCCCGAAGACGTGACCTTCGACGTGCCGGGCAATCCGCTGGACCGCCACCCGACATGGAAGCACGTGGATTGCCCGCAGTGCGGCCACCCTGCCCGGCGCGAGACTGACACGCTCGATACCTTCGTCGATTCGTCGTGGTACTTCCTGCGCTTTGCCAGCCAGCCGGAGGATCGGCCTTTCGATCCTGAAGAGATCAAACGCTGGCTGCCGGTGGAGCAGTATATCGGCGGGATCGAACACGCGATCCTGCACCTGCTCTACGCCCGGTTCTGGACCCGCGCCCTTGCCCGCATCGGCAAGATCGAGGTGACCGAGCCATTCGCCAGCCTGTTCACCCAAGGCATGGTGACGCACGAGACATATGAACGGCGCAACCCCGAAAACGGCCAGCCGCTGTTCTTCTCCCCCGGCGAGGTGGAGCGCACCGCCGATGGTGCAACGCTGAAGGCCGATGGCGCGCCGGTGGAAATCGGCCGCGTCATCAAGATGTCCAAGTCCAAGAAGAACGTGGTGGACCCCGACGAGATCGTGGCGAAGTACGGCGCCGACGCGATTCGCTGGTTCATGCTGTCGGACAGCCCGCCGGAACGCGACCTGCCGTGGTCCGAAGCCGGGATCGAAGGCTGCGCGCGCTTCGTGCAGCGGCTGTGGCGCCTGTTCGGCCAGTACGACGCGACCGTCACGGGAGAGGACAAGGCACTTGACCGCAAGGCGCACCAGACCGTTGACGCCGTGGCCGCTGATATCGAATCGCTGGGCTTCAACAAGGCCGTGGCGCGGATCTACGAACTGACCGGCGCGATCGAAAAGGCAGCGCCATCTGCCACCCGGTCGGACGCGATCGTCAAGCTTCTGCTGCTTGTCGCGCCAATGATGCCGCACCTGGCCGAAGAAGCCCACGCCGCCATTGGCACCGGACTGGTGGCCGATGCCGCCTGGCCAATGGTCGACCCGGCCCTGCTGGTGGACGATGAAGTGACCGTCGCCATCCAGGTCAAGGGCAAACTGCGCGATACCCTCACCGTGGCCAAGGGCACGTCGAAGGAAGACCTCGAACGCCTTGCCCTCGCTTCCGAGAAAGTGCAGCGTGCGCTTGAAGGGGCGCAAGTGAAGAAGGTGATCGTCGTGCCAGACCGTCTGGTGAACCTTGTTGCGTAACCGCATCCTGCCGGCGCTGGCCGTGCTGTCGCTGCTGGGTGGCTGCGCCCTCCAGCCGATGTACACTGGTGGCGGCAGCGGCGGCGTTGCGCGTGCGCTGGCCGATGTCGATGTATCGGCCATCGAAGGGCAATCGGGCTGGCTGGTCCGCAACGCGCTGGTCGACAGGCTGGGCGCAGGCCGGAACGCTGCCGGTTCACGCTACCGGCTAGATGTGCGCCTGGATGACAAGGTCGAAGGGCTGGGCCAGCTTTCGAACGATACCATCACCCGCGAACGCCGCACGCTGCGCGCGCGCTACCAGCTTATCGATCTGGCAACCGATGCCGTGCTGCTCGATGCCACCGCCGGGTCGGACGCCGGGTTCGACGTGGTCAACAGCGAATACGCGGTGATCGCGGCGGAAAAGACCGCGCTGGAAAACCTTTCGCAGGAAGTGGCCACGCAAATCGTCACCCGCGTTGCCGTGCGCCTGCGCGACGCGCGCTGATGCGCCGCCCGTGAAGCTTACCCAGAAGACCTTTGCCGCAAACGCCGGGCGGGCAGCGGGCGAATGCCGGATCTTCTACTTCTGCGGCCCCGACGAAGCCGGGGCGAGTGACGCCGCCACCCGCATTGCGGCTTTGCTGGGCGAGGCGGAAAAGGTGGAACTGAGCGGCGCCGACCTGCGCCGCGACCCGGTGCGGCTGGCCGATGAGGCGCGCTCGGTATCGCTGTTCGGCGACCGGCGCGTGATTCACGTCCGCGCAACCGGCGACGATGCCCATGACGCGGTGGAAACCCTGCTGGCCAGCCCGGTCGATGGCTGGCCGGTGCTGATCGTGGCATCGTCGGCCACCGACAAGTCGCGCATTGCCAAGCTGCTGGAACCGCAGCCCCAGGCGATGGTGGCCATGTTCCATCCCCCCGACCTGCGCAATGTCGCCAGCGCGGTGCGCGACATGGGCGACGCAGCGGGCGTCAAGCTGACCACCAGCCTGGCCGAACGCATTGCTCGCTCCACCGCGCTCGACACCCGCATGGCCCGCAGCGAGATCGAGAAGCTGGCGCTCTATCTCGATGCCAGCCCGCAGGCGCCGCGCAATGCCGATGCCGCTGCGCTCGACGCGATCTGCGCGGTGAGCGAGGACGACAGCATGATGCCGCTGGTCAACGCCGTGCTTGGCGGAGACGTGCGCAAGCTGCCCGCCGAGCTTGTTCGCATGCGCGAAGTGGGCCTCAACCCTGTCGGGCTGCTGCTCGCCTTCGAACGTCGCGCGGCGCAACTTGTCACTCTCGCCAGCCGTCTTGGCACGCGCAACGATATTGCCGAGTTTCTTGATCAGGAACGCATATTCTTCCGCGACAAGGCCGACCTTGGTCAGCAGTTGCGCCGCTGGCGCGGACCAAGACTCGCCCGGCTGGTGGATCGCCTGATAATGCTGCACCGCACACTTCTGGCCGATAATCGCAATGGCGAACTCATGCTGGCGCAGGGTCTGACCGAAATTGCCCGCGCCGCCGCGCGCCAGAAATAGCGACAGAAGGTGCCGATTTTCAGGCTTTCCGAGTGACCCGTATCACTTTTGGACAGGTTTAGGCTTGCTATCGCACAGGCACTAAGTATTTTTGCGCAGTGCAATAATTAACAGCCGGTCGCATCGCATCCCGATTCCCCATCGCCCCTCCATTGGCCATCCGGCCAACGGCGGGTTCCAGGGCAACAAGCAACGAGATACATGATGACCAAGCATGTGCCGATCAGCGAGATGCGCGTCTCCACAGACCGTCGCCGGATATCGCTGCCACTTGCGCCTTCGCTCGAACACCGCCGCCTGCAGCTTTATGTTGCATTGCTTGTTGCAGACGCCTTCGCCGTGCTTGGCGGGTTCGGCACCGCAAGCTGGCTGTACTTCGGCACAGTGCGCGAACAGACATCGCTGCTGCACAGCCAGGTTCTCCTGCCGATCTACTGGACCATTGCGCTCAGCCTTCAGGTCTATTCGCTGCGTGCACTGCGCCGCCCCGACTTTGCCCGCATCCGCTCGGCGCTCGCGCTGGTCGGCGCAGAAGCAGTGCTGCTGTTCGTCGGTGTCCGGCGTCAGCGCCAATGGCACAGATTTGAGGTTGTGAATTAAGGAGGATTTGGGCTTCGTCGTAGTGACGAAGGAACGAAGATGAA
>FWWL01001870.1_pt1 | contig 47380 bp, 39 predicted proteins | sample 2228331 | NCBI WGS metagenome assembly FWWL01 (sample SAMEA103939775, study PRJEB20133) | metagenome | reverse complement strand
CCATCCCCCGTACCCTGACCGGGAAGATCCTCAAGAAGGAGCTGCGCAGGCTCTACGGAGGGGGATGAGGCCTTCGCCGAGGGCCACCCACCCTCTGGGGCCGGGGGAGGGAGATCGAACTGCATCCTCTGCCTCCGGATGCGCCCACCCCCTCGGGGCGGGGGAACGGCCCGGGCCCGCCCTGCGGTGCCGCCCCACGGCTCCATCCCTCGAGGCCGGGGCGGGAGGGGTCGGGAGGCGGGGAGAGAGCGCCGGAGTTCTCCGGAAAGCGGCGACGATCCGGAGGGAACCGGGGGGAACGCCTACGCCTCCGATGCCGGGTCCCGCGGTCCGGACCGCTGGCGGAGGGAGGGCGTTTCCGCTCTGACGGCATACGGATAAGCTCCCGCCGCCCGCCCACCGCAGCCGATCGGCCGCGAGGTAAGCCGCTTCCGCACGGGAATCATGTCCGTTCACACTTGTTTAAAAAAACCTCTTGAAATATATATACACTTTTACTAAAATATGCTCCAAAGCGTGGCTGTCCTTTAGTCGATGCATAAAAGCTAAACAAGCGGGCAATAAGGCAAAGATGCCGTGTATTTAGTTCAAGGATAGTGAACGCCTATATACGGATTCAGGAACACCCACTTGCGCCACATTTCGCAACACCCGCAGCAGCGTTCGCCACACCATCGGACCCGGCAGTTCAAGGAGCGACGTCGCTCCCGCCGGACGCAGAAGGGGGACCCGGTGACGTTCCCAGGTGCGGACGGCGAGTCAGCGGTGGGAGGAGTCGAGAGGGTAGGCGGTCACTGATACCTCGTTAGCGAGGGAGGGACCCGCTTCCGCGGCCGAGTTCCAGGAGGAAGGGAGGGATGAGGACCCGGAAGGAAAAATTTGGGTTCATCTCGTTCTGCAGGTCGGGCTGTTGCTTTCACAACCGGGGGGCGACGGGAAAAAGAAGGGGGTAGACGATGTCTGCCGTGGAGACGCGTACCATCGAGGAGATCGAGAAGAGCGGCCAGTGGTGGTGGTGGGCGGAGCACAAGAGATCGAAACGCCTGGATTACCTGCGCAAGGCGGTATGGAAGAAAGGCGCCAAGGGTTCCGGCTACCAGCCCGGCGTGAAGGTGGACCTGGAGAGGGCCATCCTCTTCACCGAGGCCTTCAAGGCCAACGAGCACGACTCCCTGCGCATGCGCTACGCCAAGGCCCTGGCCAACGTCTTCGACAACATCACCATCTTCATACAGGACCACGCCCAGATAATGGGCTATCTGGGGTCGAGGCCACACACCATAATCTGGCATCCGGAGATCCTCTTCCTGCTCAACGAGGACCTGTACAACGACCGCACGGTCATACCCGAGCCGGTGGAGGAGAACCTCAAGATCATCCGGGAGCTCTGCGATTACTGGAACCCCCAGACCGCAGGGGCCAAGGTCTTCAACCTGGTCCCCCCTGAGGAGATAGTGAAGCTCCTCACCGGGGTCATCGGTTGGGGCCTTCCCATCTCCCGCATCGGGTATGCCACCAAGCAGTGGGATTACATGTTCCGCCTGGGGCTGGAGGGGATCATCGCCGAGATCGACGAGCGCATCAAAGAGGCCGAGGAGCGCATCTACAACAAGGTGCCCGAACCCGAGGACCTCCCCTACTACGAGAAGCTCGACGTCTGGAAGTCCATGAAGGTGGTCCTGGAGGCGGTCATCCGCTGGGCGCGCCGCTACAGCCGCCTGGCCAGGATCGTAGCCGAGCACTTCGAGACCGACCCCAAGCGCAAGGAGGAGCTGCTGCGCATCGCCGAGGTGTGCTGGAAGGTGCCGGCCAAGCCTCCGGAGCACCTGCACGAGTCCCTGCAGTTCGACCACTTCATCCAGATCGCCTGCCGTTACGAGGCCTGCGAGGGCGCCTGGCCGGCCCGGCCCGACTACTGGCACGGCCCCTTCTACGACAAGGACGTGAACCAGGACAAGATCCTCACCCGGGAGGAGGCCATCGACCTCACAGGGGAGTTCCTCATCCGCTGCTACGAGGTGGGGTGGTTCTGGTTGATGCTGGCCCGGGACACCCTGCAGGGCATCACCGGGACCTGGGTGTGGACCCTGGGCGGGGTCAACGAGGACGGGACCGACGCCTGCAACGACATGACCGACTGCCTGCTGGAGGCGGCACGCCTGGTGCGGGTGGCCAACCCCACCTTCGCCTTCCGCTACCATCCCAACGTCAGGATGCAGACGCTCCGCCAGGTCTTCGAGTGCATCCGTCAGGGCCTGGGGTATCCTTCCATGCGCAACGACCCCGTCCTCATCACCAACGCCATGCACTGGCACAAGCACCCGCTGCGCGAGGCGCGTCGCTGGGTGCACCAGGCCTGCATGTCCCCCTGCCCGGACACCAAGCTGGGGTGCCAGCCCTTCCGCATGGCCAACGCCACCATCATCGCCGCCAAGGCCATCGAGTACGCCCTCTTCGACGGATACGACAACGTGCTCCAGATGCAGTTCGGGCCGCACACAGGGGACGCCACCAAGTTCGAGACCTTCGAGGAGCTCTACCAGGCCTGGTACACACAGGTCAAATGGATGATGGACACCCTGGTGAAGCTGACCAACGGCGGTCGATACATGGCCCAGTTCCTGGACCCCCGACCTCTGCTCTCCGGCCTCTACGAGAGGTGCGTGGAGCTGGGGGTGGACTCCTCCCACCCCTCGGAGCGGGGCAACTCCTGGATCACCTTCTTCGCCTGGATGGAGACCGGGGATAGCCTGGCGGCGGTGAAGAAACTGGTGTTCGACGAGAAGAAGTACACCATGGCCCAGCTCATCGAGGCCCTCAAGGCCAACTGGGAGGGCTACGAGGAGATGCGGATGGACTTCGTGCGCGCTCCCAAGTGGGGCAACGATGACGACTACGTGGACCAGATACACGTACGCTGCCACCGCGACGTGGCCAGGCACTCCTGGGAGATAAAGGACCCCACCGGCAATCCCTGGCCGCCGCTCCCGGAGAACATAGCCGCCTACGTGACCAACGCCACCAAGGTGTGGGCACTGCCCAACGGGAGGAGGCTTGGAGACACCCTCTACGACGGAGGGTGCTCCCCGGGGGCGGGGCTGGACAAGAAGGGACCCACCGCCGTGCTGCGCTCGGTGGCCAAGATCGACCACATCGGAGACGTCAGGGCCACTCTGCTCAACCAGCGCCTGTCCCCCCAGCAGCTGGCCGGGGAGAAGGGCTTCCACATCTGGCACTCCTACATCAAGACCTGGGCCGAGCTGGGCATCGATCACGTGCAGTTCAACATGGTGGACAACGAGACCCTGAAGGCGGCCCAGAAGGAGCCGGAGAAGTACCCCGAGCTCATCGTGCGCATCGCCGGTTACAGCGCCCATTTCGTGGACCTGAACAAGAAGACCCAGGACACCATCATCGCCCGCAACGTCCAGGAGCTGGGCGGCTGACCGTTTGGACCAGGAGGACCGGGTTCCCCGGACGAGACGGCGGGGGCGCTTGATAAGGGGGTTATGCGATGAGCGACTGGGAACAGCTCCGACAGCAGTGGCTGCAGGGGGCCATCTCCAAAGGGCGGAGGGAGATGCCGGAGAAGGCCTGCGGGATGTGCAGCAACTTCCGGCAGAACTCGGCGTCCGCCGCGGGAGACGGCTTCTGCACGGCCATCAAGCTGGGCGAGAAGAACAAGCCCGTCTTCGACAACACCGACGCCAGCCAGTGCCCGCACTTCCGGGAGATAGACCGCGTGCGGACGGACACCAGCGAGTTCATGTGGGACCCCCAGTTCCGTCCGCAGAGGCAGATCCAGGAGAAGTAGGGGTTCGGCCGGGGGAAGATGGTCACCTGCCCCAGTTGCGGAAGGTCCGGCTCGCTCGCCGACTTCGCCTACCTGGGACAGGCCACCGAAGCGGGGCCCTTCTCCCTCAGGCGGTGTCCCGGATGCGGCGAGCAGGTGGTCGTGGACGAGCTGGAGCTGGAGGGTGAGGGGCCGTCTTCCTCCGGGCCCTGGGGGCTGAGCGACGTATGGGGCAGAAGATTCACCTTGAACAACGGGGAGGTGTGAGAGTTGGTAAGGTGCGATAACTGCGGGTACGAGGGGGTGAAGTCCGAATTCCGCTACCTCTACAACACGACCCTGGACGCGGAGACGGCCTACCGCGAATGTCCGCAATGCTACGCCTGGGTGGTGGTCAACGAGCTGCAGGAGGAGAAGGCGGAGAAAGACCTTCAGAGGGAGAAGGCCTGAGCTCCCGGCCGGGGTCCCCGCCTCTACCCGCAGCGCTCCCCTGCGGCTCCCCGGGGAGCGCCGGGAGAGAGGGGAAAGGAGTCATTCCATGTCCGAGCGGGTTCTGATAACCAACATACAGCGCTATTCCATAAACGACGGGCCCGGGATCCGGACCACCGTGTTCCTCAAGGGTTGCAAACTCAACTGCGCGTGGTGCCACAACCCGGAGTGCATCAATTTCTATCCGGAGATCTACTGGAAGCCCCTGCTCTGCCGGCAGTGCGGCATATGCTTCGACGCCTGCCCGCGCGGCGCCATTCAGCCACCCATCCCGCCCTCGGAGGGTGAGGACAACGAGCATTATTACAAGATCGACCTCTCCCGCTGCGACCACTGCATGCAGTGCGTGGAAGCCTGTTCCTATGGAGCCCTGGTCAGGGTGGGGGAACCCAAGACGGTGGAGGAGATCCTGGACGAAGTGGAGAGGGACATGCCTTTCTACCTGAACTCGGGCGGGGGCATGACCGTGACCGGCGGCGAGCCCACCGCCTTCCCGGATTTCACCCTGGAGCTTCTGCGCCGGGCCAAAGAGCGGGGCATCCACAACTGCCTGGACACCAGCGGGTTCTGCGCCTGGGAGATACTGGAATCCATGCGACCTCACGTGGACATCTTCCTCTACGACATCAAGTGCATGAGCGCCAAGCTGCACGTCATGCGCACGGGGGTCAACAACTCCCCCATCCTCGCCAACCTGCGCCGGCTGGCGGAGGTGGGGGCGGAGGTCATCGTGCGGGTCCCGGTGATCCCGGGCTTCAACGACTCGCCCCAGCACACGGAGAGGCTGGCCGATTTCCTCGCCGGCCTGGGCCCTTCCATAATCCAGGTGGACCTCCTCCCCTTCCACAACTGGTGTCAGGACAAATACCGCTGGCTGGGGAGGGAGTGGGAGTACAAGGACGTGGATAGCCTGGCGGCGAGCGAGATGACCGACCTCCAGGACATCCTGGAGGAACACGGCCTGGCCACCACCATCGGCGGATGAGGTCGCGGCGGATGGAGCGCATACGGACCGCGGGTTACGTCAACGACATCCAGTTCTTCTCCCTGAGCGACGGGCCGGGGATACGCACCACCGTCTTCCTCAAAGGGTGCCTGCTCAACTGCCGCTGGTGCCACAACCCGGAGGGGAACCGCCGATTCCCGGAGGTGCTCCCCTACCGGAACAACTGCACCGGCTGCGGCCTGTGCCTGGATATCTGCCCCGCGGGAGCCATCGAGATGGAAGGCCCCTGCCTGCCGCGCATCCGCAGAGAGAGATGCATCGACTGCTTCCGCTGCGCCGGGGCCTGTCCGGAAGGAGCCCTCGTGGTGTGGGGAAAGCTGATGACCGTGGGAGAGGTGCTGGAGGAGGCGGAAAAGGACAAGCCTTTCTACAAACATTCCGGAGGAGGGATCACGGTCTCCGGCGGAGAGCCCCTGGCTCAGCCGGAGTTCACCCGCGACCTGCTGGCGGAGGCCAAGGAGAGAGGCCTGAACACCGCCCTGGATACCTGCGGTTTCGCGGAATGGAAGGTGCTGGAAAGCATCCTCCCCTTCGCCGACTTCGTGCTCCTGGACCTGAAGCACATGGACCCGGAGTCCCACCGCGCCTACTGCGGTGCCCCCAACCACCTGATCCTGGAGAACGCCAGGCGGCTGGCGGAGGAGGCGCGGGGACTGCGTTTCCGCATCCCCCTCATACCGGGGTTCAACGACGGGGAGGAGAATTTGGTGCGCACCGCGGAGTTCATCCGCGGGCTGCGCCGTGACCGGGGCGAGTGGGAGGTGGACATCCTCCCCTACCATCCCTATGCCGGGGCCAAGTACCGCATCTTCGGCCTGGAATACCCCTTTCCGGAGGGCGAGGGTTACCCGGAGGAGCGGCTGCTCGGGATAGTGGAGCTCTTCACCTCCAGGCGCCTCACGGTCACCGTAGGGGGTTGACGCCGGAAAGGCATCCTCGGAAGGCCGGAGCGGGGGCGCGTAGAGCGAAGGGCGGGGAGGGGATGGAGGGCTGAGGAAACCGAGACCGGGCCGTAAGGGCCCGATGGTCCCAAGGGAGGTGTGAAGATGAGCTGCGGAGACTGCAAGTGGTTCTTCCCCCTGGAGGAGGACCCCAGCAGGGGAGACTGCGTGCGCCGCGAATCGGACGGCAAGAGCGAATACTACACGGCCAAACCCCACAACGCCGACGACGCGGAGTGCGAGGACTTCGAGGCCCGCTGAGTCCGGGCCGGCGGGGAACGAGGACGCGGCCACGGAGGTGGGCCGCTTTTCCTGCCCGGCGGTGGGCGGCTCGTCGGCCTCGAGCCCCCGGCCGCCCCGTGCGGCTTGCAGCCCGTCGGCAGGCTCGGGGGGCGGGAAAGGTGCGGGCCTCCGGAACGGCGGGGGTGAGATGATGCGCATCGTCTGTGACCGCTGCGGTTACCAGGGAGAGGGCGAGGAATTCCGGCACGTCGGAAACGTGATGTGCTGCGGCCCGCTCATCTTCCGGGAGTGCCCCAGTTGCGGCAACAAGGTGATATGCGACCGGCAGGAGATGCGGGAGGAGGTGGAGCGGACGGCGCGGGAGGTCTCCCGACGCGTGGAGGCGGCCATCGCCCGCGGGGACGCCCGTCAGGCCAGGGAGCTCCTCAGGGACCTCTCCATCCTCAATCAGTGCCTGAACCTGGAGGCCATCGACGAGTACATACGGGTGAAGAAGAGGGAGGTCCGGCGCCTGGAAGCGGCTTCCTCCCTCTCCTGAGAACGCTCCGAGCAAGGCAGACGCTTCGGGCTCAGCCTTCCGTGCCGAGGGGGATGAGGTCTCCGGAGGCCACGCGGATTAAAGCATCCGCCTCACGGATCAGCAGGTTCCCCGCCTCATCCACGTCCATAAGAACCCCCTCCAGGCGCTCCCCGCTCCCCCGCGGCGTTCCCTTCTTCCCTTCTCCCCGCCCGCTCCCGAGGATGACATGATCCTCAAGCACGACCCGACATCCTCGATAGGCCAGATGAGCGCGGTACTCCTCCAATATGTCGTTCAACCCTCTCCCGAGCCTCACCTCCAACTCCTCGAGCAGGGCCTCCAGGAGCTCCTCCACCCCCCATAGGCACCCCTCCTCCACCAGGAGGGAGGTGGGCGGAAGCCGGGCCGGGAAATCCAGTTCCTCCGGTGTGTATGCCACGTTTATCCCCACCCCCACCACCAGGAACTCCTCCCCTCCTCGTCGACAGGACTCGGTGAGCACGCCCCCCACCTTCCTCCCCCCGTACACCATGTCGTTGGGCCACTTGCACAGCGGGCCCTCACCCCCCAGCCTCCTCACCGCCGCCCGTGCCGAAAGGGCCACCGCGGCTGCGGCGAGGAAGGGTTCCACGTCCCGCAGCACCAGGCTCGCCAGAAGGCTCTTGCGCGGGCGGTCCACCCAGCAGCGGCCCATCCTCCCCCGTCCCGCCGTCTGGTGGTCCGCCGTGACCACCAATCCCTCCGAGGCTCCTTCGTAAAGCAGCCTCCTGGCCTCCAGGTTGGTGGAGTCCAGGCTCGCGTAGCGGCGCACGTCCCAGCGCATCAAACCTTTCATCACCCGGCCTTCATCCCCGCCCCTCGCCACTACGGGCACGCATGTCTCTACACCCACAGGGCAATGAGAGATTGACGCCCGGCCTTCATCCCCGACCCCGCCACCCCGTTCACGGTAAGGCGGGAGTCCTCTCGTCCGGCGCGCCGCCCGCAGTGCGGAGAGCAACGCGAGACACCGGCCGACCGGCCCCGCAACCGCCGCGGGAACGCGTCCGAAAAAAGTTCACTTTCACTAAATTATTCTGCCGGTTACCCGTTGACATGAAGTGCGTTTTACTATATGAATATACCAAACCGCCAAAGGAGCGAATTCCATGCGTGCCACACACGAGGGAGAGCTTATACCGAAAACGGCCTCGGCGGAATGGGAGAAGGCCGCTCGAGCGGTGCTCTTCGCCGCTCTCACCGGGATGGGTGCCCTCATCCGCATCCCCCTGAATCCCGTCCCGGTGACCATGCAGGTCTTTTTCGTCCTCCTATCCGGGCTGGTGCTGGGACCCATCTGGGGGATGATCAGCCAGGCCGTGTATCTGGGTATGGGACTCTGCGGCGCCCCCTTCTTCGCCGCCTACCCTCATGCCGGTCCCCTGGTCCTCTTCGGGCCCACGGGAGGATACCTGTGGGGCTTCGTCCTGGCGGCGGGGTGCGCCGGCTGGGTCTCCAGGAGCCTGGCAAGGCTTTTCCGCTCGCCCCGTACGTCCGCTCATATCCCCACCATAGCCGCCTGCCTGGCGGGTCTCGGGGTCATTTACACCTGCGGGGCTTCCTGGCTGGCGACCTGGCTTTCCCTGCACGGAAAGGACGCTTCTCTGGCTTTCGCGCTGGGGGTCAGGCCCTTCATCCTCGTCGACCTGGCCAAGTCCGCCGCGGCGGCCGCGGCGTTCCGCCTCGTCCCCAGCCGATGGTTGGCTACCTGACGGGGAAAGGGACCGGATAAGGCGTAAAGGACCTCCGGACCCTCCGGGGACGGCCGCACGGGACGAATCCATGGCTGCGGGCTCGCGGGTCGGCCGCATGGGGCGAGGCCCCGGCCCGCGGACCCCGGGCGCGCGGGGGAAGGTAATCCTCGGGCGGAATACGCGCCCCGCCTATGCGGGTGACGCGCCGGGGGCCCAAAGGTTTAGAATGAGAGAGTGGACCTGACTTCTGAAGGGGTGATCATGGAAAAGAAGAAACGACGGGTGATGGTGACCGATACCACCCTCAGGGACGCGCATCAGTCCCTGTGGGCTACCCGCATGCGCCTCACCGACATCCTCCCCATCGCCGAGCGCATAGACGAGGTGGGTTACCATTCCGTGGAGGTCTGGGGCGGCGCCACCTTCGACGTGTGCATGCGCTACCTGAACGAGGACCCCTGGGACCGACTGTACCGCATCCGGGAGAAGTTCAAGCGCACCAAGCTCCAGATGCTCCTGCGCGGCCAGAACCTGGTGGCCTACCGCAACTTCGCCGACGACGTGGTGGAGGAGTTCATAAAGCGGGCGGTGGCCGGGGGCATTGACATCATCCGCATCTTCGACGCCCTCAATGACGTGCGCAACATGCAGAAGTCCATCGAGGTCACCAAGCGCGAAGGGGCTCACGCCCAGGGCACCATCTGCTACACCATCAGCCCGGTCCACACCATCGAGGGATATGTGGAGACGGCCAAGACCCTGGTGGAGATGGGCGCCGATTCCATATGCATCAAGGACATGTCCGGCATCCTGGCTCCCTACGTGGCTTACGAGCTGGTGAGTCGACTCAAGGAGGCGGTGGAGGTGCCCATCCAGCTCCATTCCCACGCCTCCACGGGCATGGCCTCCACCTCCTACCTTAAGGCCATCGAGGCGGGTGCGGACGTGGTGGACTGTGCCGCGGCACCACTTTCCCTCTACACCAGCCAGCCGGCCATAGAGACCCTGGTGGCCTCCCTCAAGGACACGGAGTACGAGCTGGACCTGGACTTCGAGGCCATCCGCGACGTGTCGGAATACTTCGAGGTTGTGTCCAAGAAACGCAAGCTGATGGGGGCGGAGCAGCCCCTCATCGACATCACGGTCATCTCACACCAGATCCCGGGCGGCATGGCCACCAACCTCATCGCCCAGCTGGAGCAGCAGAACGCCCTGGACCGCATGGAGGAGGTTCTGGAAGAGATTCCCAGGGTGAGGAAGGACATGGGATATCCTCCGCTGGTGACCCCCACCAGCCAGCTGGTGGGGACCCAGGCGGTCTTCAACGTGCTCCTCGGTGAGAGATACAAGATAATCCCCCGCGAGATCGTGAACTACGTGAAAGGTTACTACGGAAAGCCGGCCGGGCCCATAAGCGAGGAGCTCATGAAGAAGGCGCTGAAGGGAGAGGAGCCCATCACCTGCCGCCCGGCGGACCTCCTCGAGCCCGAGCTCCCGAAGGCCAAGCGGGAGCTGGACCCCTCCCTGGTGGAGAAGGAGGAGGATTACCTCTCCTACGCCATCTTCCCGGACGTGGCCCTCAAGTTCTTCCAGTGGAGGAAGAACCCGGTCATCGACGAGGAGGAGGAGCCCCCGCAGAAAGCCATGGAGAGGCGGGAGAAGGCCATGCTGGACGGTACTTACCTGGAGGAGCTGTCCGAGAGGCTGGCCGAGGTGGTTAGTGAGGGAGTGAGCAGGGCTCTTCAGAACCTGAGCGTCACCATAAGCCTGGGCGGACAGCCGGTAGCGGCAGCGGAATCCGCGCCCGCCCTGGCGAGGCGGACGCAGGTGGCGGAGCTGGAGAAGGAGGAACTGAGCCTGGTGCAGGTGAGGGCCCCCATGGTGGGGACCTTCTACCGCACGCCCTCGCCCGGGGCTCCGCCCTTCGTGGAGGAGGGCGACGAGGTGAAGGAGGGGCAGACCCTCTGCCTCATAGAGGTCATGAAGCTCTTCAACGAGATACCCTCCCCGGTGAACGGCCGGGTGAAGCGCATACTGGCCGAGCACGGCAAGGGCGTGGAGTACGACGAAGTGATCATGGAGATAGAGCCCGCGGGAGGGTAGGGATTTGTTCAAACGAGTTCTCATCGCCAACCGGGGCGAGATCGCCCTGCGCATACTGCGGGCCTGCAGGTTACTGGGCCTGGAGACGGTGGGCGTCTATTCCAAGGCCGACGCCGACGCCGTGCACCTGAAATACGTGGACCGGAAGGTATGCGTCGGTCCGGCGGCCAGCGGGGAGTCCTACCTGAACATCCGCAACATCATCGGCGCGGCGGAGATCAGCGGCGCCGACGCCGTCCACCCGGGTTACGGTTTCCTTGCCGAGAACGAGGAGTTCGCCAGGGTCTGTCAGGAAAACGGCCTGGTCTTCATCGGCCCCTCCCCGCAAGCCCTGGCTCTCATGGGCCATAAGGCGAGGGCCAGGGAGACCATGGCCGAGGCGGGAGTCCCGGTGCTTCCCGGCCTCACCTCCGCCGACATGGACGAGTCCACGGCCCTCAAGGTGGCCGACGAGCTGGGTTACCCCGTCCTCCTCAAGGCCTCACTGGGAGGAGGAGGCAAGGGCATGCGCGTGGTCCACGACCGCCAGGAACTGGTAAAGGCCCTTCCCCTGGTCAAGGCCGAGGCCAGACACGCCTTCGGCTCGGATGAGATCTACCTGGAGAAGTTCCTGCGCCGGGCCCGTCACGTGGAGATACAGATACTGGGTGACCGCCACGGCAACGTCATCCACTTGAACGAGAGGGAGTGCTCCATCCAGCGGAGGAACCAGAAACTGGTGGAGGAAGCCCCCTCGCCCGCCGTTGACGCCGAGCTGAGGAGACGCATGGGCGAGGCGGCGGTCAGGGGAGCCCGGGCCATCGGCTACGACTCGGCGGGTACCATGGAGTTCCTGCTGGATGAGGAGGGGAACTTCTACTTCATGGAGTTCAACGCCCGCATCCAGGTGGAACACCCGGTCACCGAGCTCATCACCGGCGTGGACCTGGTGGTGGAACAGATCCGCCACGCCATGGGGGAACCCCTTCGCCTGACCCAGGAGGACATCGGGGTGGACGGCCACGCCATCGAGTGCCGGATTAACGCGGAGGATTATCATCGCGATTTTCTCCCCACCCCCGGCATAATCGAGAAATGGTGTCCGCCGGGAGGACCGCACGTCCGCGTTGACACCCACTGCTACCAGGGGTATCACGTGTCCCCCAACTACGACTCCCTGCTGGCCAAGCTCATCGTCCACGGGAAAGACCGGGAAGAAGCCCTGCGCATCCTGAAGCAGGCCCTCCTGGAGTTCGAGGTCGAAGGGGTCTCCACCCTCATCCCCTTCCACCTGCGCCTGCTCTCCAACCCGGACTTCATCGCCGGGAATTACCACACCCGCTGGGTAGAGCAGGAGATGTTCTGAAAAGCGGCGTCATTGAGGCCGTTTACCCCCACCCTCCAACCCGGATTCCATCGTCGGGGATCACCATGCGCGCCGGGTAGAGCAGGATATGTTCCGAGGCGCCGCGGAGTCATTCATCCCGAAGCCCAGGCGCGGCGGATGACCAGGCTCCCCGCCAGGATGATGAGCAGACCTCCCACCAGATCCTGCCAGCTCACCGGCTCCCCCAGGAAGAGCAGGCCGTAGAGCATGGCGCTGGCCGGCTCCAGGTAGGCGATGATCCCCACATGCTGGGCTTTCACCCTCTTCACCGCGTAGACGTAAACCAGTCCCGCCAGCCCGGTGTGCACCAGGCCCAGCACCACGAGGAGGAGCCAGCCCCGCGGGGTGACCGCGAATCCGCGGAAAACGCAGAAAGGGAGGAGGACGGCGGCGTTTACCGCCGTCTGGTAAAAGGTCACCGTGAGGGAGGGGGTGTCCCTGCGCAGGAACTTGAGGATGAAGAGGAGCAGGGCGTAGGAAACCGCCGAGCACAGGGCGTAGATTATCCCCGCCCCTGACCATTCCGCACCATCCGCCTGTCCGGTGAGGGAGATGAGCCCCATGCCTCCCAGGGCCAGGGCCAGGGCCAGGAGGGTGGTGGCCTCCAGCCTCTCCTTGAGCAGCGGCGGCGCCAGGAGCGCCACCAGGACCGGTGCCAGGTAGGTTATGAAAACCGCGTCCCCGATGGGCAGGTTGTTCAGGGCCTTGAGGAAGAGCACCCAGTGCAGGGTGAGGAGGGCGCCGCTGACCAGAAGGAGCAAAGGGTGATCCCCGGGCCGGAGGTCCTCCATCCTGCCACCCGCGGCGATGACCGCCGCCAGGAAGGCCACGCTGACCACCGAGCGGATAAAGACCACGAAATGCTCTTTTCCTGGAAGGTCTATCCATCTGAGGAAGACCCCCACAGAACCCCACAGGGTCGCGGCGCCGGCGATGAGCAGATAGTCGAGGCCGGCCTCGTCCTTCTCCTCCCGGCTCTCCAATCCCATCACCCTTCCTCGCGGCTCCGCCGCCTCCCTCTTCCCCCTGCCCGGCATCCGGTCCTCCCTCCGCGTCCGCCGCCGTTCCATGATACCAGAGCGGCGGGCGGGCCCATCCCGCCGGAGGGCTATCACCGCCTCTGTTTCTTCCGTCCCCGGCTCCCATCCTCTTGATGCGGCGGTCCGGGCGACGCCACGGCGGTATGCCGTCCGCCCCGGCTCGTCCTCCATCCCGGTCTCCATGTCAGAGGCTCAGCGGATGCCACGGCGTTTCCCTCCCTGCTCACACCGCTCGAAGTGGGGGACAAGATAATGCCCTGCGCCGGCAGGCATCGCCGCTCATCGCCCAAACCACCTCGGCCGAGGCGCAGGGTCCGGGGAAGTGCGAATGCATGGATTTTCGTTCAGGTGATGAAAGAGGGCTCAATGCGCCTCTACGCGGATGGTCAGCCTGCCCCTGTCGTCGAGCTCCCATTCGGGGGTGGTGTCCTCGTTGCCGGTGGTTATCTCGTAGAAGGCCTGGGTCATGCCCACCATGAACAGCTCCAGGCAGGCGTTGTGGACCTCCATCTCCAGCTTCTTCCTGTCCGCCTTCAGGGAGACCAGATAGCCCAGACCCCTGCGTGCCATGTGCATCTTGAGAACGTCGGTTATCTTCAAAGCCAGTTCCCGATCCACCACCTCGTGGATGTAGCGCCGGTGCGCCTCCACCACGGCTTTCGATAGATCCGGACCGTGCTCGGATGCCAGGTCGTCGAACACCGCCTCCAGCGCCAGGGGGCCGAAAACGGCCACCCTCCTCCCGGTATCCGCTGCGGTGACGACCCCCCGCTCCAGGTCCCACCGGTAATGCGAGATGGGGACGGGGACCCCGCAGGCAGGGCATACCTCGTGCTCCACGTCCCCGGCGGCGAACTCGTACCTCCTCCGGCGCTGCAGCTTACCGCTGAGCTCCACGGGATGCTCGGCGGGAAAAACGCGGATCCGGTAGACATCCTCGCCCAGCTTCTCTCCCTCCACCCACATGTCCGTCCCCTCGAAGGCCTCCACGGTCCCCAGGATGTCAGCCTTCCAGAGGGGCACGGAATAGGGGTATCTCATGATCAGGTTCCGCCAGGAATGGGCGCCTTCCGCCTCCCGGTCCAGGGTGACCTCTCCGTATCCGAAGACGCGGGCTACGTTGGTCACCCTTTCAACCAGGTCATCCCTTATCCGGGACATGAAGTCGGCCATGGCCCTGCTCAGGGGGGAATCCTGAGCCGCGGGACCGGCATCGCCCAGCAGCAGGGTGTTCCGCACCTCGAAGGGGAAACTTCTCTCTATGAACCTCCTGGTCTCTCGCCGCCTGCTCTCCACGACCATGGGCTCTATGCTCCGTCCCAGGATGGCCTCGATACCCCGGAAGACGTTGTCTATGATGTTGGACTCGAAAATGACCATGCGGTTGTGCGGGGACTGGGTGAGGCTGATCACCCCGCCGCTCTCCCACCTGAGCTCGCTACCCAGGAGGGAAGGGGCCCCGCACCGTCCGCACCTCTCGACCTCCAGCGCCATTTTTCACACCCCGCCGGTCCGGACCGGCCCCGGACTCACGTCGCGAGGGCCGGTCAAAGGGTGACCTCTATCTCCAGGTCCCCGTCCTCGCGCATCTCCCAGACGGCCTTCGAACTCTCCCTCCCCATGGCCGCCTCGTATAGGGCCTGGGCCATCCCCACGTTGAGGTAGGGCATACAGGCGTTGTGCAGCGTCACCGAGAGACGCTTTTCGTCCGCCTCGAACCTGGCCACGTACCCCAAGCCCCTCAGGGCGCCCATGCGCATGAAGTCGGAACCCCTCCTGCGCCAGTTCTCTCCTCCGATGCGGGATTTCACGTACCGCCTCTGAGCCTCCACGGCCGCCGCCGGCACCGCCTCCCCCAGTTCCGCCTCCAGGTCCTGGAGGACGGCGTCCACGGCATGGGGACCGAAGAGGGCCATCCTCCTCCCGCTGTCGGGGTCGGTGATCACCCCTCTCTCCGTATCCCATTCCAGGCGCGCCACCTCGCGGGGGACCCCACAATCCGGGCACCGGTCATACCGGAGTCCGCCCGGCTTGAAGGGATAGCGCCTCCTGGCCAGGCGTTCCTTGAGGGCAACGGGATGCTCCCCGGGGTGGACCTCGAAGAGATAGACCCCCTCCTCCACCTGCCGGTAGGTGACGCGGTGCTCCCTCCCCTCGAAGGCCTCCACGGAGGCCAGGCACTCCGCGGCGAAGAAGAACACCGAATAAGGATGCCGCACCACGGTGGTGCGCCAGGGATGCACGTCGCCCCGCTCCCACATGGGGCCCGGCCTGGCGTCACCGTATCCGTATACCCTTCCCACCTCGTAGACCCTGCCGGCCAGGGTCTTGCCTATCCGCTCCCTGGCCAGCCTCGCCAGCCAACCGAGTAGCGGCAAGTCGCCCAAGGTCTCGTTCAGGTATATCAGTGGGCGCCTCATCCAGCCCGGGAACATCCCCTCGATGTATTTTCTCACCTCGCGGCGGCGGCTCTCGATGATTATGTGCTCCAGGGAAAGGCCGATGAGCTCCTCCAGGCCCCGGAAGAGGTTGTCTATGATGTTGGATTCGTATAGCACCATGCGGTTGTGCGGGGACCTCCTCAGATGGATGACCCCGTCGTCTCCCCAGTGGAGCTCCCTGCCTACGAAAAGGGGGACGCCACAGGAGGGACATCTTCTGGTGACCACGGTTCCGCCCGCCAAGACCAATACGGTTCCTCCTCGGCCGGTGAACGCGAAACGCCCGGCAGCCCGCTGGATCACGTTCACCTTCACTCGACCAAGAGCCGGTTATAAGTTTATAGCAAGTCAACATCATGTCAACCGCGCGGCGTTCATAAGGGCATAAACAAAAAAGTCCGGAACCGCGTTTCCGGCTCTTGCTCCCGCGCCCCGAGAACCGGACGGACCTTGCCCCTCCATCCCCGTGTCAACGGAAGGGGTCAGGCCTCTGATCCTCCACGGGTTCGTATATCCGCCAACCCGCACCGTCGTTGCGGAGCCCGAGCCGGAAGCTGTGGACCTCTCCCTCACGCTCGAGCTCCACGTCAAGGTAGGACCGGGAGCCGGTGAGATACCAGAGATGCGTCCTCCACCCGGTGACCGCTCCCATGCGCCTTTCCACGTATTCCATGTACCCCTGGAGGTCTCCCTCCTCCTTGAAGTCGGAGGTCTCGTGGAGCATATCCCAGGCCTGGTCGATACGACCCTGGGCCAGGGCCGCCAGGTACTCCTCGGCTTTCTCCACCGGGGCCCTGGCCATGAGCACGGCGAGAAAAGCAGCGGCGCCCAGGGCCACGAGGGCGAAGGCGGCGGCGACCAGGACCCGGGCCTTGAGGCTCACGGCCTTTTCGAGCTTTTTTCCATGCACCTGACCCGCATGGGCGCGGGCCGTTTTCGCGCCGCCCGCCCACTCGGGGTCCCGAAGCTCATCGGATCCGCTTACCACCGCGCCTTCTCCCGGAGGCTCCGCGGCCGTCTTCTCAAGAGTATCCCGGCCGGTTCCTTCCTCCGGCCTTTCGGCGTCCTCCCGGTCCTTCATATTCCGTTCTCCTCCGGCCAAAGGATGTTCCCCGCTCCCACACCCAACGCCTCGGCAGCGGGGCCTGCCGTCCTCCTGGGGGGCGTTCTCCGGCTTCGCCACCGGATCCTCCTTTCCCCCCGGGCCCGCGTTTCCCTCAGGGGGAGGAAAGGCGGCCCCCGGCCTCGCTCCACAGGGGCCGCCTGCTTTCTTATTTCCATTCCATGCCGATCCTAAACCAGGCCGCATCCCGAACCCGGCCATATTATCTTCGGAATATCCGCCGCGGACTTGACACCTGCTCGACGGGGAGATGCTCGCCACCCACCAAGGGAAGTGACATCTTCTGGCTATCCGTCACGGACTTGACGCCTGGAGTCGAGGAGAGAGGCGATCCCCGCAGAGGGCTACGCCCGCGGGCCTCCGCGGCGGGGTCCGTGCGTTATCTTTCCTCCCGCGCACCGCCTCTTAAAACGAGCCCGCCCCCTCGCGTAAAATGGTGGCGTGAAAACAGGCGCGGACGGGTGTTGAGGGGGAGCTGTGGACATCCGGAAACTGGCTGATAGAGCGGTGGAGGTCCTGAGCGCCTATCTGCGAATAGACACTACCAACCCTCCCGGAAACGAGGAGGCGGGAGCCCTCTTCCTGGGCGACATCCTGCGGGAGCACGGCCTCCCCTACCACCTCCTGGAGACGGCTCCCGGCCGTGCTTCCCTTCTCGCCCGCCTGCCCGGGAGCGGCGTGGGGAGGCCGCTGGTCTTCCTGAACCACATAGACGTGGTCCCCGCGGACGCGCAGGGCTGGCAGGTGCCGCCCTTCTCCGGTGAGGTCAGCGACGGGTTCGTGTGGGGGAGGGGTGCCCTGGACATGAAGGGCATGGGGGTCATGCAGCTACTGGCCTTCATCGCCGTGGCTGAGGAGGGCGTCCCCCTCCGCAGGGACCTGGTCTTCCTGGCCGTGGCCGACGAGGAGGCCGGCGGCCAGGCGGGATTGAAGGCCCTCCTGGAAAAGTTTCCCGGTGAGCTGGAGGCGGACCTGGTGATCAACGAAGGGGGTTTCGCCCTCCTCGACCTGGTCCCCGGAAAACCCTTCTTCCTGGTGGCCTGCGCCGAGAAATACGGGCTCTGGGTCCGCCTCCTGCAGCAGGGGCAGGGCGGACACGGGTCCATGCCAACCGGGAAAGGGGCCCTGGAGCTGCTGGTCCGCTCTCTGGCCCGCCTGCTGGACCACAAAAGGCCCCTTCGGGTCAACCCGGTGATGCAGGCCTTCTTCTCCAGGTTGGCCGGATACTGGGAGGTCCTCTCGCCCTTCCGCGAGGACGGCAGCACGGAGACCCTGATGCGCATAATCAGCGAGAACGGCCTGGACGCCATACCCGCCCTGAACGCCGTGCTCCGGGATACCGTCAGCCTCAACGTCCTGCACGCGGGGAGCAAGATCAACGTCATCCCGGATCGGGCGGAGGCCTTCCTGGACTGCCGTCTGCTGCCGGAGACGGAGGCCCCGGAATTCCTGGATTTCCTCCGGCGGACGCTGGAAGGGGAGGGGCTGCGGATCGACCGTTACCAGGACATGGAAAAATCTCCACCCTCCCCCTGGGAGGGCTCGCCTTACGAGCTGGTGGAGAGGTGCGTACTCGACCATTACCCGGACGCCGTGGTCTCCCCCTTCATGCTCTCCGGTCTCTCCGACTCGCGTTTCTTCCGCGCCCGCGGGATACCCTGCTACGGCCTTATCCCCGCGCGCCTGGGCCTCGCCGATCTGGCTCGCGTCCACGGAGCGGACGAACGCATCTCCATCCGGGACCTGCGGGAGGGTGTGGTCTTCCTGCGCGACCTTGCCCTCATGTTCTGCGCCTGAGCCCGTAGGCTCCCGGGAGGCCTCACTGCAGGGCCACCATCTCGTGCAGGGTGACGCCGGTCTCCTCCACGGAGCGCCCGCCCCGGTTCACGCGTAGCAGGAAATCCGACTCGAAGCGGAACCACCCCGGGCGCATGAAGCGGTTCACCAGCCATTTGACGGCCGGGTTCATGACCACCGGGTTCAGCTCGCTGAGGAAGTCGTTGGCGTCGATGATGCGCCTCACCTCCAGGCGCAGGAAGACCTCGTCGGGGATTTCCATTTCCAGGAAGGCGGGATAAGTGCGGTTGGCCCTGCGGTGGAAGACCGGCGGTCCCTCCCTCAACCGCATCTCCCCGGAGCTGAGCACCACCTCTCTCCCCCGGGCCAGCATGAGCGGCTTGGAGGCCTTTCCCCCGAAGCGCTTCCTGGTCTTCACGTAGGCGTAGAGCAGGGTGTGTTCCTCGGTGTACAGCCTGCCCCAGTACCAGAAGGAGAGGATGCGCCGCATGTCCGCGGTGACCACGTTGTGGTCGTGATATCCGATCCCCCGGGCCTGCAGAGTGGTTCCTCCGTATCGCACCGTCCCCTCCACGGCGGCCCGCGGGGCGGGCACCACCCAGGCGAAATAACCCCGCTCGCCGTACCTGGTGAGGCCCTTTCCCGGCTTCCATCCCGGGACCTGGCTGCGGAAGGTGAGGTCTGCCTCCATGCCCTCCTCGGCGATATGCAGGTAGTGCACGGGCAGGTCCCCGTCCCCGGGAAACTCCGCGCGGCAGTGGTTGTCCCCCACCCACACGTCGCACCTCTCGGTGGAGGCCTTCAGGCTGGAATGCGGGAACTTCTTGACCACGGAGAGCTTTTCCCTGTCCGGCCTGTAGATGTGCAGTTCGATGCCCGGCTTGCGGGACATGAGCTCGGAGGCCTGAAGAAAGCCCACCACCACGTGACCGTCGTCCAGGCGGGCGTCGAAGTACCACCATTCCCCGTAATAACGGCTTTTCCTGGCCTCCGGGTGCAGTGCGTTCTCCCGGGGGGTGAGGGGCACTATCTCCCCGTCCTTCTCGCCCGGACCCAGCCACTCGTCGACGACCGGCTCTATCCTCATCTCCTCCCTCCTCCGCGCTCCGCCATAGCTCCGCCCGCGACCAGCCGAATCCCGAAGGGCCGGGTGGCTGCCGGCACACGAAGGCCCGTTCGCCTCCCCCCATGATCCCCGAGGACAGCCGCGGACGGAAGAGACGGTCCCTTCCCTCGACGTCCCCTATTATAGACATATTCCTTTGCTTTGTTTAACCCGGCCCGAAAGCGGTCTGCGTTCCCCGCGGCGCCGGGGTCCGCTCCCGGCGGGGGACCCGGGATTTCCGCCTATCGGACCGTCACCCCCCGGAGGCATCGAGGAAAGGTGCACCCCGGGCGAGAAGGGGGCCAGGTCGGTTCGTCCGCGGTCGCGGGGCACGGCACCGGAGGACGGCGGGACATTCCGTCGCCGAAACAGGGGATGTGCTCGGATTGCGGGAAAGAGACCGCTCGTCCGCGGTCGCGGGGCACGGCACCGGAGGACGGCGGGGGACCGTTTCCCCGCCCGGTGAGCCTTGTTCAGGAAAGGGGCCGCCCCGGCTTCCCCCCATTCCTCGGCTCCCCTGGACGAGATCGCCCCGCCCGTTGAGGATGACGGTTCATCCCGGCTTCCTCGCCCTGACCCCCAGGCTCACCACTCCTGCCAGGAGGCGGTTCATCTCCTCCGGAGACAGCTGTAGCTCGGCGAGCAACGCGGCGGAGGAGGGCTCGTCGTGTATGGGTTCGGCGAGGAAAGGCGATTCCCATACCACCTCCAGGTCTCGAAAGCCGGCCTGCTCGATCGTCTTCAGGTAATCCTCCTTGAGGAGCGCGCCGGAGATGCAGCCTGCATAGGCTGCGGTGGATCTCCTCACCGCCTCCGGGAGCTCGTCCTTGAGGACGATGTCCGAGACCATGAGCCTGCCTCCCGGCCTGAGCACACGAAAGGCCTCCCGGAAGACCCGGGGCTTGTCCGGGGAGAGGTTTATCACGCAGTTGGAGATGACCACGTCCACCGATCCGTCGGCCACCGGCAGGTTCTCAATCTCCCCCAGCCGGAACTCCACGTTGGAATATCCTCCCCGCCGCGCGTTCTCCCTTGCCCTCTCCACCATCTCGGGGGTCATGTCCACGCCGATGACCCTTCCCCTCTCACCCACCCTTTGAGCGGCCAGGAAGCAATCCAGCCCCGGTCCGGAGCCCAGGTCCAGGACCGTCTCCCCCTCGACGAGTGAGGCCAGCGCCAGCGGGTTTCCGCATCCCAGGCCGAGATCGGCCCCCTGGGGGACGGACTGCAGTTCCTCCCTCGTGTAACCAAGGCGTAGTCCGAGCTCGCCCGCCAGCGCCGGTCCGCAGCAGCACGGCTGCGCGGGGCCGCAGCAGGAGGAGCCGCCCTCGGCTATGGCCCCGTATGCCTCCCTGACAACCTTCCTCACGTCTTTTTCCTCCATGACATCCTCCTCCTCCGGTCGTTCCGCCTCTTGCCCAAAGGTGTGGCACGACGCGTCCTCGGTGCAGGTGCGCACTTCGAAACCCTTGACGGACGGCCTCAGCACCGACAAACCCTCCCGAGGGGGAAGGCGGTCATCTCCGTCGGTAAATACCTGCAATCCCCACCATACAGGTTTGGAGCCTTTAACGTCCGGGCGCGTCCGGCGGCGTCCAAGGGCTCGCCGTCACCTGCACCGAACACGCGGCCCTTTCCGGCTGGTCCTCAGACGACGGTCTCTTTCCAGGAAAAGATCCTTCCTGGCCTTGGGCCGCGCCCCACCGCGGTCAACCCGCTTCCACGTGCACAGGATGGAGATCCCGCTTCAAGCCAGCCCGCGAAGGACCGGGGCCAGTCTCTCCCTCACCAGCTCCCCGAGCTCGTCGGCCCTCATGAGGACCACGCAGCAGATGCGGCCGTCTCTCTCCCAGCTCACCAGGGCCAGCTTTTCTCCGGCCCTGATGCCTGCCCGCTCCCGGAATTCCTTGGGGAGGACCATCTGTCCTCTCTCGTCCACGCTCACCAGGGTCTCCACCCGGCAGCAGGCGGTATCGGCGTTCTCGCAGCAGGCTTTTTCCTTTTTCTTCGCCGGCATGTATCCCTCCCGGATCTTTGGGCATATTTTATGATTATTCTGAATAATCTAATTATTCTGAAATTTCATATATATGTCAAACAATCGGCCGGGGATACGCCATGGGGTCCGGAGGCGGGTACCGGCGGTTCGGGCCGTAGACCCACGGTCACCGGGTGCGGGCAAAGCCCGGTTCGGCCGAAAAAGCGTTGTCCCGGCCTCCCTCAAGGCCTGCGGCCTTTGAGCTTCAGGCGGACCATTCCCGGAGAAGGCTTCCGAAGTACCGGCGCCGCGTCCGGTCTGCCTTTCGCCACAGGCGTCGGGCTTTTTCCGCCCAGGGGCCGAAAGCTACGGGGTGTTCAGGGTAATCGCGGTAGTGTCCGCGCAGGGCGGTCGCGGTGGCCGCCATGTCAACCAGGCGCGCCAGGGAGGCCGGGCGTAGCCTCCCGGAGAAGGTCCCTGCGGCCAGAGAGGGAAGGCCCCTGGCCGCCTCGGCCGGGTCGACTCTCAACTCGTATTCCAGGTTGAGAGCCACGGTCCCCTCCTCGGTGAACACCCCGGGGACGGAGTAGAGGAATTCTATCTCCGGGAGCGAGAGGGAGACCAGGGTAGGTATGAAGGAGGTGAGATAGGCGAATCTGGCGCCCTGATCACGGAAGTATCGCACGTTGTAAGGCCACAGGGACTCGCGGGTGAGGTCGTCGCGTGAGAGCGCCGCGGCGGCAACCTCGGCGGCGATGCGACAGGCGGTAAAGGCCGAGGTCACCCCCTCGCCGCTGAAGGGCTTGTTCATGAAGGCCGCGTCCCCCACCACCATCAGGCCGTTGTCCACCAGGGAAAGCGGCGGCCGGCGGTAAGGGACTCTGCCCTCCGTGCTCCAGGCCGTCCTTCCCCGGAAGGGAAGGGTGGAAGCGAAGGCCTGGTGCCTCTTCCGGGCGCCTTCCCTGCTGGCCGGCATCCCCACCCCCACGATCATCTCCTCTCCGTAGCTGGGGGCATACCACCCCTGGAAGTGGAGGTAGGAATTGATGCCCGGATTGACCTCCCCTTCCAGGTCTTTCCATGACTCCATGTACACCACCAGGGTGTCCACGTCCTCCGGGGCGTCGTTCTCCCACCAGGGGCTCGCGGGGACCGCGGTCCTCACCGCTCCCTGGATCCCGGAGGCGTCCACCACCAGGCGACAGCTCAGCTCGCGCTCCGAACCCCCATCGCGGACCCACACGCCCGCCGGGATACCCCTGTCCCGCAGGAGGCCCAGGAACTCGGTCTCCCCCCGGAACTCCACCCCTTCTTCCTCCGCATAACCGCGCAGGCGCCTCATGAAGGCCGGCTTGTCCATGCACAGGGTGATCAGGCGTGCGGTGACCCGCTGTCCGCCGCCCGGTGACCACATGGTAATAGTTTCCAGGCGATGCAAGAGCTCGTCTCCCTCGGGGAGCGGGATGCCGAACCTCTCGAAGGCCGCCTCTTCCATGTGAAAAGGCCCTATGGACCTGCCCAGGGAATCCAGCCTCTCCCTCTCCAGCACCAGGCAGTGGAAGCCCGCTTCCGCCAGCTTCCAGGCCAGGTAGGTCCCGGAAGTCCCCGCTCCCACCACGATGGCGTCGTATTCATCCACCAACACCCGTCACCCCCCTTTTTACCGATGTCACCGCGCTCGAGGACCCGTGGACACCGGTTTTTCTCCTCGCCTCCCTTCGAGACGGTCCAAGCCGCCGCCTCCCGCTCTCGGCCCCACATCGGCTCACCTTCTGAGTTCAGGGGCTACCCTTACCCGGGTTTTCCAACCCCCTGGACCTCCTCGCTCCGCACCCCGGACCCGCGGTCCGCAGGACACGGCCGGTGGTTTTCCGCAAGGCAGCCAAGCCCCCCTCCCGCTTCAGACCAGTATATCGCGACGTTCGAAAAGCCAGACCGAGAGCGCGATGAGCGCCAGCGACGCCGCCAGGAGCCCCAGGACGTGCGCGGCGTTCGGCCCGCGCTTCAGGGGCTCGGCCGCGATGTAGTAATAGAAGGGGGATATCCTGCTCCAGGGCTTGAGCCCCTCCACCAGGGTGGACAGGGAGTAGATGAAGAAGGAGGCCACCGCCGCCGCGGCGGCTACGCCCACCGCCCGCCCCCGCCTGCCGGTCAGGCAACCCACGGCCAGAGCCAGCGAGCCGAAGAAAAGGGCTAAAAGGATGCATGAGAAGCAGGCCCCGGCGAGCTTCCCGGACCCGATGTCCATTCCCACCGCGGCGGCGCCCAGGGCCAGCGACGCCCAGAGGACCACCCCCAGACAGAGGACCGCGGCGGACATGGCCGACGCCTTCTCCAGGACCACACGGCGCCGGGAAACGGGGTTGGCCATAAGGATGTCCATGGTCCCCCTCCCCTCCTCCCCGGCGACGGCGGCGCTGCCCCGGGAGACGGCGAAGATGGTGAAAAGGACGGGGGCCATCATGAAGAAGAGCTCCCCCTGCAGATAACCGGCCGGAGAGGCGTAATCCTCCGCGTTCTCCCCGATGAAAGCCTTCATCCACTCCGGCGCCTCCTCGAGGAACTCGGTCACCGCCGGAGTCCTGGAGATGGTGGGGTAGTAGGCCACCAGGAAGACGCAGAGGGCCACTATCCCCGCCGTCCACCAGGCGAATGAGGCCCGCTGGTCCCGAAGGGTCTTGAGGAATATGTTACCGAGCATGGTCCGCGCCTCCGGCCTCTCCGCCACCCTCGCGGTACATCTCCAGGAAGATCTCCTCCAGGCTCACCTCGGGGCTGATCACGTTGAGGACCTCGAACCGGGCCGCCGCCTTCAGCAGGGCATCCACGCTCCCGGTCACCGTGCAGGTGAGGACGCGGTCCTCCAGGCGCAGGTCCCTGACCCCCGGGATTCCCTGAAAATCCCCCGGGGATACCGGCTCCGCGAAGTGGATCTCCAGCCTGCGCAGCGCCTTCCTTTTCAGCGCCTCCACCTCGTCCACGGCCACCAGCTTCCCCTCGCGGATGATGCCCACCCGGTCGCACATCTTCTCCACCTCCGGCAGATTATGGGAGGAGATGAAGAAGGTCGCCCCTTCCTCCCTCATCTCCCGGACCAGGCGGTGGAACTCGTGCTGCATCAAGGGGTCCAGGCCCCCGGTGGGCTCGTCCATGATCAGCAGCTCGGGGCGGTGGATGAAGGCCTGCAGTATGGCCAGCTTCTGCCGGTTGCCCCGGGAGAGGGTCTTGATGGGGCGCGTGAGGTCGCATTCCAGTCGCTCGGCAAGGAAGGAGACGTGGTGGCGGTCGACTCCGCCCCGCAGATTTCCCATGAAGCGCAGGAACTCCTCGCCGGTGAGGTTCTCGTAGAGCGCGGGTTCTCCGGGCAGGTAGCCCACCCGCCGGCGTATGTCCACGGAACGTGTCCGGACGTCCATGCCCAGGACCTCCGCTCTTCCCCTGGTGGGCCGGATGAGGTCCAGGAGGAGGCGGATGGTGGTGGTCTTGCCCGCTCCGTTGGGGCCCAAATACCCGAAGACCTCCCCGCGTCTCACCGAAAGATGGAGGTCCTCCACCCCGCGGTCGCGCCCGTAATATTTGGTGAGGCCCTCGGTCACGATGACCGCGTCCGCCGCCATTTCCTGTCCCTTTCTGCTTCCCTCACGCTCCGGTAGCGTTGCCTAAGCCACGGCGTCGATTACGATCTTCGCTGCGTCCCTCACGCCCCCGGGAGCTTTGCCGGAAGCCGCCCTTGCCACTCCGGACGTGCGTCCCAGCCCGTTCTCCTCCGTTATACGCCGCCCCCGGCGACCCCGTCCACACTCCGCACCTCGACTCGCATGAGTATCCTCCCGCAGGCGCCCAGGGGCCAGGCGCCCCCGAAGCAGGAGATGGGGATGTCGAAGAGGGGGCCGGTGAGATCGGGTTCCTCCTCGCTTTCCGCACCCTGGGCCATCCTCTCCAGGAGGAGCATGACCCGGAACCAGGCCTTGTGCAGGGCCATGATGCAGACGTCCCTCCCGGTCTCGTCGCGGAGGACCCGACCCGCGCAGTCCAGGAAGATCTCCTCCCCTGCGGCGTGGCCGGCGGGGCAGGCCAGGGACTCCACCACCCGTATGACGATGCGACGACCCTCGAACCTCTCCATGGCCCGCAGGCGCCTCTCCCTTTCCGGGACGGCCAGGAAGGCTTCGAGCTCCACCCGGGACATGGGCAGGCGGAGCATGAAATCCGCGGGCCGCGTGCCCGTCCGCTCGCCGCCCTTTCCCGCGGTCCCGCCCCTCCCCCTCTGTCTCCTGTTCCAGACGAAAAGATAGGGCAGCAGCCGCATGTTGTGGAGCAGGAACTCGTGAAGGGGCATCCTCTCCCGGCTGAGCCGGAAGGTGCAGCTCCCCAGACCGCCCCATTCCAGGCCGGGATCCGTGCAGGTCACGGTGTGAAAGACCATGCGGTTGGGGTCCTCGCCGCGCAGCATGTGGTCGTAATAGGAATAGATGAGCGGGGAGAGCTGGGAGAGCCCGTGCACGCAGATGCTCGGCGGGCATTTCCGGCGTATCAACCCCCCCATGGCGTCGAAGTACAGGGGCCGGCCCTCGTAGTTGCCCCCCATGCAGTGGCGGGATAGGACCGGCTCGGCCTTGATCCAGTAAGCCAGGTCGCGGAAGCCGATGGCATCCGCCAGGCCGGTGCGCCTGGCAGCTGCCAGTTCCTCGTCGGTATAGCCCCAGCGGTTCTTGAAGACCCGGAGGACGAGCCTCTCCAGAATCCCGCCCCGCATGCCGGTCACCTCCCCTCCGCCAGTTAACGCTCCCGTCCGCGCCGCGGCCGCTCGCCTCATGAAACCTTTCTCCTCCGGGTTCACGGGCTCCACAAATTCTACTCGTGGCTGCGCCCTGCCGCCCCTTCCCCGGGCGACACGGACCCCGCAGAAGCCCCCATAGCCCCCGCCTTAATCCTCGCCCTCTCGCCAAAGGGACACGAGCCCTTTCCCGCGGAGAGGCACGGGCAGCCCACCCGGTGAAGGGCGACCCCGTTCCGGGTCAATTTTCCTCCTTCGCCGCCCCCAGGGCAAATCGGCCGGCACGGGCAATGACCTGAAAGACGGCGCCGGGGGCGAGCGTCCCCGACACCCCCGCACCGTTTCCCGAAACACTCTTACCCGGAAGCTTCCCCATCCGCGGGAGGCGGGTCTATACTCGAGACGGGTAGAGGGAAGGGGGAAATGGGGGATTGAGCGATCGTTGCGCCTTCTTCGACTACGAGGGTTGCGACCTGTGCGGGGAATGCCTCTCCAGGTGCCGGTATCTGGGCCTGGACCGGCAGGAGGCCCGCGAGGAGATGCGGCGGCTGGTTCAGGGCGAGCCCACCCGGGTGGTGCATCGCCGTTGCATCAGCTGCTACGCGTGCGACGCCTTCTGCCCCCGCGCATGCCGGCCCTACGAACTCATCATCTCCTCCTGGCACCGTCGCTACCGGGAGAACGGCCTTCCGGTGCGGGCCGCCTACCTCATGCCTGCTTCCCGTCCCAATTTCCGGACGGACCTGGTACGCACCATGGACCACCGGGAGAGGGAACTCCTGCGGCGGTGGAGGGAGACGCCTCCCGAGGGCGAGTTCGTCCTTTACCCCGGATGCAACGCCCTGACCCTTCCCCACCTCCTGGACGCCGGCTTCCTGGAGGGAGTGGTCGTCTCCGGGGACTTCGACCTCTGCTGCGGGGAGATGTATTTCCGCATGGGCCTTTTCGACGTGGTCCGCGAGACGGCCGAGAGGCTGACCGCCTACTACCGCGGTCGCTCCATAGGCACCATGCTCTTCGTGTGTCCCGCGGGCCTGAACATGTTCCGCAACGTGCTCCCCGGGCTCTTCGGGGCGCGTTTCGATTTCCGGACCATGTATCTGGGCGAGTACCTATGGAAGAAAGTGGAATCCGGGGAGCTGGTTTTCAAGAAAAGGCTGTCCCGCCGGGTGGCGGTCCACGATTCCTGCCACGGCAGGATACTGGGTGAGGAGGTGCAGGGCACGGCGCGACGCCTGTACGCCGCCATGGGGCTCGACCTGGTGGAGCTCGCCGCGGACCCCGCGGATGGGCTGTGCTGCGGGATGGCCGCGGGGTGCAACCGCTACCGGCCCGAGGACATGTTCCGGGCAGCGGTCAGGGAACTACGCGAGGCCGCGCGCACCCGAGCCGACGAGTTGGCCGTCTACTGCGGCGGATGCCAGCTGACCTTTGCCCTCATGCGCTGGTTGTATCCCACCCGCCAGCCGGTCCGTCACCTTCTGGAGTACCTCAAGGAGGCCACGGGAGAGCCGGTGACCTACCCCGCACCCCGACGCGCCCTGCGCATGCTCGGGAACATCGCCGTGAAAGCCCTGCCTAAGATGCTCTCTCACCGCACCTACCGCATCTCCCTTCCCTGAACGCGGGTATCCCGATCCCATTATCTTCCATAGCAGGACATGAAGCCGGCAGACGTCTGCCCGCGTGGGGCACATCGGCAGACCCCGGACGGGTGAATCTCGTAGGGGAGCCGTAAGAGGGACGGGAGGAATAAAGGCGCCGCTCAAAGGGCCTTCTCCGCTCCCCGCCGACTTCCGGGTTGAAGGGCTTCGCGGAAGTGCAAGATAATGGAGACGCCCTTGCCTCCCGCAGGGGCGGAACGTCGTCTCCACCGGCAAAGACAGGGAGGGGTAAGATGGATTTCTCGCTCACCGAGGAACAGAAGGCCCTGCAGAGGACGGTCCACGAGTTCGCCGCCAACGAGATACGTCCCGTGGCCCGCCAGTACGACGAGAGCGGGGAGTTCCCGTGGGAGGTGATCAAGAAGGCTGCCCGGCTGGAGCTGACCTATTCCGGCGTGCCCGAGGAATACGGCGGACCGGGGCTGGGGATGCTGGATAACGTGATCATCATCGAGGAGCTGGGCTGGGGATGCGTGGGCATCGCCTCGGCCATAGCCCTCAACCAGATCGCCATACTGCCCGTGCTCCTGGCCGGCAACGAGGAACAGAAAAGGGAGTACCTGGGACGGCTCACCGACCCCGACAACCCCCGCCTGTGCGCCTTTGGCCTCACCGAGCCCGAGGCCGGCTCCGACGCCGCCTCCCTCAGGACCCGCGCCGTGCGGGACGGGGACGAGTACGTCCTCAACGGACAGAAATGTTTCATCACCAACGGCGGGGTGGCCGACTTCTACACCATCTTCGCCACCGTGGACCCGGAGAAGAAATACCAGGGCATCACCGCCTTCCTGGTGGACGCCGATACCCCGGGGTTTTCCATCGGCAAGATCGAGCACAAGATGGGCATGCGCGCCTCCCGCACCGCTGAGCTCATCCTGGAGGACGTGCGCGTGCCCTCCTCCCGGGTCCTGCGGGGCGAGGGTCAGGGGTTCTACGTGGCCATGGAGACCCTGGACACCTCACGCCCGGGGGTGGGGGCCATAGGGGTGGGTCTGGCCCGGGCCGCTTTCGAGGAGGCCCTGGCCTACTCCAAGCAGCGGGTGCAGTTCGGAAAGCCCATCTGCCGGCAGCAGGCCATCGCCTTCATGCTCGCGGACATGGCCACCAAGATCGACTACGCCCGGCTGCTCTGCTACCGCGCGGCCTGGATGCTGGACCAGGGGATGAATGCCATCAAGGAATCCTCCATGGCCAAATACGTGGGCACCGACGTGGCCATGGAGGTGTGCACCGACGCGGTGCAGATCCACGGGGGCTACGGCTACATGAAGGATTACCTGGTGGAAAAGCTGTTCCGCGACGCCAAGATACTCCAGATCGTGGAGGGGACCAACCAGATCCAACGACTGGTGCTCTCCGCCCAGCTCCTGTCCTGAGAAAGGGAGGTCCGGTCCGCTCCGGTGTTTTCCGGGCCGGGGAGACCCTGCGGTGGTCCCCGCGACCGCGGGCCCGGCCTCATGTCCTTCGGCCGGCTCCGGGGAGAAGTCCTCGCATCCTTCCGCTGAGGATCACCGGCCGCGGCCCGCAGTTCAGCTCTTCTCGTAGGTCACCCCCGTGCCCGGCGGCGGGTAGTCGAACCCCACGGCTCCCCTCCCGCAGGCCAGGTAACAGCTCCCGCATTCCAGGCACCACCTGCGGTAATCCCTGGCCAGCCTGGCCCGGCCCTCGCGGACCTTCCAGAGGTCCATGGGGCAGATGACCGCGCATGCTCCGCAACCGTCGCACCTCTCCGTGTCCAGGAGTATGAAATGGCGCGGCGACGGTTTTATCCTCACCAGAGCCCTCTTGTCGATCCGCAACGGCTCCACCGCCGAACCTCCTTCCCCTCGCTTCCCTCGCCGCGGCGATCCCCTCATGGGCCTTCGCGCTCCGGCAGCGTCCCCTTCCATATCCCCGAGGCCCACAGCCCTCCCGTTCCGTTCACATGTCTTCCGGACCGGGCAGGAGACCCTTCAACATCGACCGCAGGCCCCTGGCCATTCCGGCATAGATTCGCAGTTTCCCCTCCCCGACCTGCAGCAGCAGGGGCAGGTAGACCCTCGCCAGGGCCATGAGGACCGGCGCGTTCTCCGCCAGGATGGGAAAGACCCTGCCCATGGCCTCCGCCTTGGGCTCCTGCCCGGACATGAGCAGGTGCACGGCCAGGTCAACGGCCAACTCCTCCAGCTCGCCGCAGACCACTGGGTCGCCCAGCAGCTCGAAAAGCGCGCGCAGCTGCGCCCCGGCAACGAACTCCTGCCCCACGGGGCTCTCCTTGAGCTCCTCCCGGTATTTCTCGAGGAACGAAGCGGAGGTGTCTCGTTCCTCGAGGGCCTCCGCGGCCACCTCCGCGGCCAGGCGGCCGGAATACATGGCCTGCCATACCCCTTCGGCGTAAAGGGGCTCGGGAAGGCCCGCCGCGTCGCCTACCAGCATGAGGCCCCCGCAGAATATGTCTTCCGGCATGCGGTCCATCCAGGTCAGGCAGTGGGCCTGCCACTCCCGCGGCTCCGCCTCCAGGGCTCGCAGCAGCCGCTGCACGGGGGGCGCCAGGATGGTGTTCAGGAGCTCCGCGGCCGGCTTGGCCCGCCGGCGCACCGCCCGTGCGATGAGGCTGTTGGTCACCCCCGGACCGCCCAGGTGCACCCCGTCGGCATAGGCGATGAGGAAGTTGCCGCCCAACCCGGGTCCGAAGAAAGCGTGGAAGGCGGCCTCGTGTATGACGCAGTCCATCCTCTCCCGGGGGGCCGCGAAATCGATGATGCAGGTGCTGGTCACCTGGTGGGGCGCCCATTTTTCCCGCAGCCCCGCGGCGCGCGCCACCATGGAGAGCACCCCGTCCGCCCCGATGGTAACCTCCGCACGGTACTCCTCCCCCCCTTCCAGGCGAACGCCCACCACCCGGCCCGATCTGCGGACCAGGCCGGTGACCAGGGAGCGGGTGCGCAGCTCGGCTCCCGCCTTCACCGCGAGGTCCGCCAGAAAGGGGTCGAACTCCCTGCGGAGCATCCCGGCTACGAAGAAATCGCGGGCCTCCGGGTAGGACATGCGGCGCGACGGGCCGGAGGCCACGGCGAACCGCTCCTCCATCTCCGGGGGCGGCGAGAGGAAGTGGGCCACGCACTGCCTGCCGTAACGCATGGAAGGGAGTTCCATCTCCCGGATGAAGGGGAAATCCCTCCAGGCCTTGCTGGAAAGGGCGAAACCTGAAGCGTTCTTCTCCCCCGGTATCTCCGCCCTCTCCAGGAGCAGTGTTTTGAGGCCCATCTCCGCCGCGGTCAGGGCAGCCGTGCTGCCGCCAGGTCCCGCTCCCACCACGATGAGGTCATAGGTCTCCATGGCCGCTCCCCTTCGTCTACCGCCGCCTTTCCTCGCCCATCCAGTCCCTCTCCTCGAGCAGTCTCCTGAACTCCTCCACTTTTCCTTCATCCAGGCCGGAGAGCTCTATGTCCGCCTCGCCCGTGTAGAGGTGGGAATCCGCCGCACCTCGTGGGTCCAGCCTCCGGAGGAGTTCCTTCTGCCAGCGGTTGAAATAGCCCTGGAGTGGGCTCATGACCTTCCTCTGTTGTGGAAATATGTTCCAGGGCTGATCGCAGCATTCCCGTAGGGCCTGCAGGAAGAAATCGAAGACCAGGCCACGGACCGCCCTCTTGTGCTCCGCATTGCGGGGATCGTAATACCAGAGCTCCTCGCTGTGGCCGATGGCGCCCCCTTCCCAAGCCATGTCCACGCAGGCGTCCCCCATGTCGTCCACGCAGCCTCCCCTGTCTATCCATTCCCTTTTGACCTTCTCGCTCAGGCGGTCCCAGGCCACCGCCGTGTCCCAGGCGTCGTTGGGCCCCAGCCCGGACTGCATCTGCCCTCCCGGCCGGAAGGCCAGCCCGGGTACCGCCCCGCTGACTATGCTCCAGGCGAAGGAGGGGGCGAGCGGCGTGGCGCCAAGATCCAGGACCAGGCCCCCGTATCTCCGGGCGACCTCCCTCACCACCGAATCCTTGAACCCCGCCTCCTCCTCGGAACCCGATGCGGTCACCAGCATTATCCCGTGGCGCAGGGCACGCAGCGCGCCCCGGATCCCCTCCCTCCCCACCAGTCTGCGGCTGAGATGGGGGAAGAGGATCATGGGGACCACGCCCACGGCCGCCTTCTGCATGTTGTAATCCACCCCCTCCTGGGCCAGGTCGTAGAAGGCCCCGGCGAAGGAGGGATGATCCGGAAAAACCAGGTAGTAGAGGCCCAGGCCGGGCGGCAGTTCCATCTCCAGGTCGAAAAACAGGCCCCGCGGTCGGGGAAGTGGGGGGCCCGGCCAGGGAAAGAGCTTGAGGGCGCAGGCGGTGAAGATGCCGTTCCCGGAAAGGGCCCCCGCCTTTCCCCGCATCACGCCCCGCAGGGAAGGGCCCGGGCCGTCGGCGCAGAACCAGCCGCAACCCGAGCCCAGGGTCCCCAGCCTGAGGACCTCTCCGTCCGGGAGCACCCATTCCACGCCCACCAGGTTACGAGGGCTGTAAGTGCCGTCCGTCCCGGGGCCGAAGGCGGCGCAGGCGCTGGCCAGGGGCGAGACCCCGGCTCCCGCGGCGATCATGTGCACGTTGAGTCCCCGCTTCATGGCCTCGGCCCTCACCTGTCCACCGCAGGCATAGGGCTGCACCACGGCTATCATGTTCTTCTCGTCGATGTCCAGGATGCGGTCCATGCGCCTCAGGTCCACCTGGACCACCCCCGCACCGAACGGCCCTGCCCAGGCGCCCCATCCGGTGGAAAAGGCCTTGAACCTCAAGCCGTGGCGGTTGCAGATCCTCACCACCTCCTGGACCTCCTCCGTGCAGCCGGGCAGGACCACCGCCTCGGGCCGGGAGACCCACAGGCCCAGCTCGTCGTTGAATGTGGGCTGGAAAGCGTAACCGTCCAGGACCGCCGGCTCCCGGGAGACGTTCTCCTCCCCCACCGCGTCCACGAGTTCCAGGTAGGCCTCCTCCGGTATCACCGCCCTCACCCCCTTTCCCCCATACAATAACCCCCTCCGCCAGCGAACTCCAGGGAAGGCCGGATACGTCGCGCTCCGCCGAGTGCGCCGCCATGCCGGAGAAGGCCACCCTGTCACCGCCGGCGGCTATTATTGGGTGGCAGGCCGGTCCGGCGGCGGAGACAAGGGCGATACTCGATCCCCTCGAGGAGACCATGACCTCATGGGGCAGGCCGGAGCGGCGGTGAAGGCAAGGAGGTGATACCCCTGAGCGGGGTCGGAAACCGGGTCAACAGACTGGTGAAGAGCATCGCTGATCTCTGCCGCGATCACCCCGTGCGGGAGAAATGGCTTCTGGTGTCCGCCTACCGCACGGGATACCAGTGGCTGGAAAACGTCGCCCTGAGCGGGGTTCCCGTCTTCAACCTCCGCCTGTTCACCTTCCGCTCCCTGGCCTTGAGACTGGCAACACGGGTCATGGAGGACCGGGGGCAGGGTTACGTCCAGGGCCTGGAATACGAGCTCCTGGTGGCCGACGTGCTCCGGAGCGCCCTCTCCGGCGAAGGTCACCTGCCCCGGGGCAGTCTCGACCCCGATCTTGTGAAGGCGGTCAGCGGCACCTTGGCCGACCTCAGAGCCGCAGGGCTTGAGGCCGGTGACCTGCATCCCCGGGCCTTCACTCCCCCGGAAAAGGGCCGCGAGATCGCCTCCCTCCTCTCCGGGGTGGAGGAACGATTGAGGCGGCGCAGGTTGGCGGATCATGCCGAGGCCCTCAAGGCGGCTTGCCGTGCCCTGGAGGAAGGCGAGGCACCGGTGCCCGCCGGGCTGCTCGTGGCCATGCCCGCCGACATGCTCCCCGGCTTGAGCCGGTTGGAAAGGGAGCTCTGGGACGCCTTGCCCGCCTCGCAGAAGGTGATCCTGGAGGTGGACCGGGTCGATGGGTCGGGAACCGGACCGGAAAACGACGCCGCCCTCCTGGGGTGGCTGAGTAGGCCTTACGAAGCTCCGGCTCCCCACGGGGACGGTTCGGCGCGCATCTTCCGGGCCGTGGGCGAGACCAACGAGGTACGGGAGGTCCTGCGCTGCTGCCTGGGGGAGGGTATTCCCGCCGACCGCGTGGAGATACTGCATACCGACTACCACACCTACGTCCCCCGCCTTTTTCAGCTCTGTCGGCTGCTTTTCCCCGAGGACGCCGACGGGCCGCCCGTTACCTTCGCCGAGGGTATCCCCCTCTGGCTCACCCGGCCCGGACGGGCCATGCTTGGCTGGATAAGCTGGATCAGGGAGGACCTCTCCCTCCCGCGGTTGGCGGAGCTGGTCCAGGACGGGCTGCTCTCCGTATCCCGCGGGGACGGAGAGGAGGGTTCCTTTTCCCGCCTGGCAGCGTCGCTCCGCGCCCTGCCCGTCTGGCGCGGAAGGGAAGGCTACGAGGGCGCCTTTCGTTCCCTCGAACGGGAACCTCGTCCTACCCCGGAGGCGGATCCCGATGACGGGGAGGGTCCCCGGCGGTCGACCCTCCGTCCCGGGCAGGATGAGCTCGAGGCTCTCCACGAACTGTGCGCCGACCTGCTTTCGGGTGTCCCCGCGGACCCCTCCGACGTCCCGGGGCTGCTCAAAGGAGCCGAGGACTTTCTCGCCCGCCGGGTGCGAGCCCTGGACAGGGCGGACCAGTACGCGTTGCACCTGCTCCTGCAGCGGGTAAGGGAGTTCAGGCGCTTCTCGGAGGCATCCGGAGCGGAGGCCTTCCCTGCACTGGACTGGCTGGAGGAAACGGTTAGGAGCTCCAGGGTGCTCGGGGAGGGACCCCGGCCGGGGAGGCTCCACGTGGCGCCCCTCGGAAGCGGCGGCGCCTCGGGGAGGCCGGTGGTCTTCGTCCTCGGCCTGGACGACGGACGCTTCCCGGGACCCGGCATGCAGGACCCCCTCCTCCTGGACAGCGAGAGGAAACGCATCTCCTCCGACCTGGCCACGTCCTCGGCGAGGACGGCGGCCGCCCTGGAGGAGCTCTCCTCCCTCTTCGCCCGGCTGCGGGGAAGGGTCACCCTTTCCTACTCCAGCTACGCGGTGAGCGAGGACCGTGAGATGTACCCCTCTCCCGCGCTGGTGACCGCCCACCGCCTTCTCTCCGGGTCCGCCTCCGCCACCCTGGAGGACCTTCTCCGCCACCTGCCGGACCCCGCATCCTTCGCCGCGCACCGCCCGGAGAACGCTCTCCTGCCCTGCGAACGGTGGCTGAGCCTCCTGGGGAGCCGCCGCCTCTCCCCCTTTCCAGAATCCGTCCTCTCCGCTCACTACCCGCACCTGGAACGCGGCCTGCGTGCCGCCCGCGAGCGGGGAAGCGACAGGTTCACCGAATACGACGGGTACGTGCCGGAGGCGGGCCTCGACCTGGACCCGGCAGCGGTGGGCGGGCCGGTGGTCTCCCCCAGGCGCCTGGAAATTTACGGTAAATGCCCCATGGAATACTTCTTCCGGTTCGTGCTGGGTATAGAGCCCCTGGAGGAGTTCGACCGCCTTCCCGTCGCCTGGCTCTCCTCCCTGGAGAGAGGCCAGCTGCTGCACTCCGTCTTCCGCAGGTTCCACCAGGAGGCCGCGGCGTCCGGCCGTCCGCCGAGCATGCAAGAGGACTGGCAAATGATGGAAGATATCCTGAGGGACGAGATTTCCGCCTGGAGGAGGGTCAAGCCCCCGCCTTCCCCCCAGGTCCTGGAGGAGGAGGCCGAGGAGCTCTTCCGGACGGCGCGCATCTTCCTGCAGGAGGAGGAATCGTGCTGCCGGGAAAGGGAGCCCGCCTACCTCGAGGTAGCGGTGGGCGTGGAGAAGACGGGGGCGGGAAACCCCGTGGACCTGGAGGAACCCCTCGAGCTCACCCTGCCCGATGGAAAACGCATCGTGGTGCGCGGGCGCATCGACCGTATCGACAGGGTGAAGGCCAGCAGCGGCGACGCCTTCCTGGTCTGCGACTACAAGACGGGCTCCGCCGACGCCTACGACCCCGCCGACCCTTTCAAGGGCGGAAGGTGCGTCCAGAACTACCTCTACAGGCTCATGGCGGAGAGCTGCCTGCGCAGGGTGCACCCGGAGGCGGAGGTCGCCGGCTTCGAATACTTCTTCCCCGGGACGCGGGCACACGGGGAGAGGATATGCTGGGAGGCCGGCATCCTCGCCGAGGGGCAGCGGGTGGTCCACGACATCTGCCTCTCCATCGCCGCCGGCTGCTTTCCGGCGAGCGACGAGGCCAAGGACATGGAGTACAGCGACTTCCTGCTGGCCCTGTGGGACATCGAGGAGGCGGCCGCGTCCACCAGGAGGAAGATGGAAAACGAGGCCAACCGCGCGCTGGAGCACTTCCGTAGGCTGAGAGGCGGAAAGGAGGTGAAGGGTTGAGCCCTACCCGGGTTTGCGAGCCGTCGGGAAGCCCGCATCCCCTGGATTACGAGGAGCGCCGTATGATCACCGAGGCCCTGGACACCAACCTCCTGGTGGAGGCGGCGGCGGGGACCGGCAAGACCTCGGCCATGATCGAGCGCATGCTGGCCCTTCTGCGTTCCGGCTCCTGCCCTCACATAAACCACATGGCGGCGGTCACCTTCACCCGCAAGGCGGCCGCGGAGATCCGCAGCCGCTTCCTGGCCGCACTCGAGGAGGCCTGGCGAGGGGAGAAGGACGGGCCGGCAAGGGAAAGGCTTGGGCGGGCCCTGGAGAACTTCGAACAGTGTTTCGTGGGCACCATCCATTCCTTCTGCGCCCGGATCATCCGGGAAAGGCCCCTGGAGGCCGGGGTGGGGCTGCGGTTCAGGGAAATAGAGGAGCTGGAGGACGGACGCCTGCGCCAGGAGGCCTGGCGGGAATACTGCTCGCGGCTTTACCTGAACGACCCCTCGGGTCTGCTGGGCCGCCTGGAGGGCAAGGGCCTCCGTCTTTCCGACCTCGAGTCCGCTTTCCTCTCCTACGCCGAGTTCCCCGACGTGGATGACTGGCCCGTCCCGGCTCCGGAGATAGATCCCTTGCTGGCGGAACGGGCGCGCCGGGAGCTGGAAGATTATGTCTCCCACATGCAGGAGCTCGGCCCCCGACTCCCCGCCACCGCCGGCACCGACAGCCTCATCCCGGAGCTGCGCCGCCTCCCTCGGGTGATCTCCCATTACCGCCTGGAGAACACGGCGGAGCTCATGGAAGCCCTGGAACACCTGGACAAGAACGTGAAGTTGACGCTGAAGGTCTGGGTGGCGGCGGGCATGAGCCGGGAGGAGGCCAAGATGGAAAAGGAGCGCTGGGAGCGCTTCCGGAGCGAAGTGGTGCTGCCCACCCTCACCCGGTGGCGGGAGTCGCGCTACTCCACATGTCTGGAGGCTCTGCGGGGGGCGCGCGAGGTATACGACTCCCTGCGCCGGGAGAGGAGGTCGCTCAACTTCCAGGACCTCCTGATGGAAGCGGCCCGGCTCCTGCGCGACTATCCATGGGTCAGGGAGGAGCTGCGCGAGAGGTACACCCACCTCCTGGTGGACGAGTTCCAGGACACCGACCCCGTCCAGGCGGAGATCATCTTCCTCCTCACCTCAACCGATCCCGGGGAAAGGGACTGGCGCCGATGCGTCCCGCGCGCCGGGTCCCTCTTCCTGGTCGGGGACCCCAAGCAGTCCATCTACCGTTTCCGCAGGGCGGACATCTCCATCTACAACGAGGTGAAGGACATGCTCCAGCGCAGCGGCGGAGCCGTGGTCAACCTCCGCGCCAATTTCCGTTCCCTCCCCCAGCTGCTGCGCTGGGTGAACTCCGTTTTCTCCCCGACCGAAAGCGGAGATGCCGGCGAGGACACGGGCAGGTTCCCCTCCCGGGCCACCGAGTCCTCTCCCGCCTACGTTGAACTCATACCCTCCTGTCCCGATCCCGCGGGTGAGGGACTCCGAGGGATCTACCGCCTGACCGTTCCGGCGGAGATCGGGCGCAACGACGAAGCCCTCCTCTACCTCGCCGAGCGCATCGCCGGTTTCATAAGCCACGCCTGCTCGAACGGCTTGTCCGTCTTCCGCCGGGACGGGCGGGACGGCTCCTGGACCAACGGGCCGGCCCAGCCCTCCGACTTTCTGGTCCTCACTTACCGGAAGGAAGACCTGGCGGCAATAGCCGCGAAGCTACAGGAATACGGCGTCCCCTGCAGGGTCAGCGGCGGGGAATCGCTGAACCGGGTGCCGGAAATCCGCCTCCTCTATCTCTGCCTCCGTGCCGCCCTCCGACCCGAGGACCCCGTGGCCCTCCTGGCCGCGCTGCGCAGCGAGCTCTTCGGGCTGAGCGACGCCGAGCTCTACGCCTTCAAGAAGGCAGGAGGGGCCTTCTCCTACCGCACTGCCGTTCCCCCCGACCTGGAACCGCGGATAAGAGGCGCCTTCGAGGACGCCTTCGGGCGCCTCGACAAATACCGTCGCTGGTTCCACCGCCTGCCCCTCATGGCCGCCCTGGAGAGGATGGTCGACGACCTCGGGCTGCCGCTCTCCGCCGCTTTCCGCCCGGGAGGGGACGTGCAGGCGGGGAGCCTGGCCAAGGCCCTGGAGGTCCTGAGGGAGGACGAGGACGAGATATGGACCACCACACAGCTCCTCGACCGCATGGAAAGCCTGGCCCGGAACCGTGAGAGCTACGACGGGATCTCCGTCCTCTCCGAGGAACCGCCCGCGGTCCGGGTCATGAACCTGCACAAAGCCAAGGGGCTCGAGGCCCCGGTGGTCTTCCTCGCCGGTGTCCGCGGGAGCGGGGCTGCGGAGCCGGACAGGCATATCGACCGCACGCAGGGAAAGACCAGGGGATACCTGGCCGTTTACCGGAGGATATCCCGACATAAGAGAAAGCTCGTCGCCCATCCCGAGAACTGGGAGGAACTGGCAGAAAGGGAGCAGGAGTTCCTGAGGGCCGAGGCCCTCCGCCTTTTATACGTGGCCGCCACGCGTGCCTCCAGCGCCTGCGTGATAGCGATCAGGGAGAAAAGCGCCGCCACGCATCCCTGGAACCTTTTCATGCCCCACCTGGAGGGAGTTCCCGAGCTCCCCGAGCCCCCGTCCCCGGGGGAGAAAGCGGGGCCGGTGGCGGTTTCGACTGTCGCGCAGCCGGACGAGTTCCCCCGCGCATGGGAACAGCGCCTGGAGCGCTTTCTGCACCCCGCCTACCGGGTGACCGGGGCCAGGGACCTGGCGCTGTCCTCGGACAGCACGGCCGAGCCGTTGCCGCCCATATGGCGGGAACATGTCCGGATCGAGGACTGCACTGCCACCCGGTCTCCCTCCCCGGCCTCCACCCCGAACCCGAGCGTCATTCCCACGCCCCCTGACCCCGTGCGTCGAGCCGGCGATGCCGGGGGGGCGGTCGCCCGTGCCCTGAAGGACGGGGGGCCGGACCGCCCGTCTCCCCATACCTCGGAGCCGGAGGATGACGGGGACCGCGGCCAGGATTTCGGGGAGGTGGTCCACCTGCTCCTGCAGGCGGCCGCGGAAGGGCGGCCCCGGCAGCTGGAGACCCTGGCCTCGTCGCTCCTGGAGGAAAGGGGCCTGGACCCCGCCCTGGCGCCGGAGGCGTGCGGCCTGGCGCAGAAGGTTCTGGCCTCACCGCTGTGGGAGCGGGCGCTGGCCAGTCCGGAGCGACTGGTGGAAGTTCCCTTCCATTACCTGGAAAACGACCTCTTCACCACGCCCACCCTGGTGAGAGGGGCCGTGGACCTCGCCTTCCGGGAGGACGACGGATGGGTCCTGGTGGATTACAAAACGGACCGGGTGGTCGAAGGGAAAGCCGAACACCTGGCGCGAAAATACCTGCCCCAGCTGCGATTGTACGCTCACCTGTTCGAAAAGATCCTTGGAGAGCCGGTCAAGGAATCCTACCTCTACCTGGTGGAGGCGGACCGCGTGTATCGCATAACAGGGGTTTGAGGCAGACACCGGCGGGCATGAGCCGTTATCCGCAGGGGGGATCGCATGCGAGTCGCCGTCATAGACCCGGACCCCGCCTGTCCAGCCGTTCCTGCGCGGAGAGACCGAATCCGGGAGGAGCTGGATAGCCATCATCGAGCTCCCCCTCTTCCCCGCCCGCCGTTTCCCGCGTCAGGAGACCGAGGCCCTGCCATTGGAGCTCAACGGCCGGTGTAGGCCTCCGCGAAATACCATGCGGGGCTTCCCGACACAACTCCCGGCGAGACGTGACCTCCCCGGATGGGTTCCCGCCCGCCCCCTCCCCTTCCCATGTCGAAATACATGGCCCTCTCCGCCACCACCGGCCGGTCCGAGGCCAGGAGGACCGCCACCTGGGAGGGGGAGCCCAGGGCGGAGAGCTCGGCGTTGACGTTCAGGCTCAGCCTCCGCTCCCCACCGAGGTGGTAGACCGCGCTGCGCGTGCCCTCCCCCGGTCCCAGGATGAAGGTCACCCGGAGCACGGCCTCCTCCTTCCCGGGGTTCATCACCAGCAGGTATTCCTGGATGCCCGGATAAGCCGACCCCTCGGCGAACTGCCAGGTCTTGGAAGGGAGGGGCGAACCGGGCGATACGTGACCGTCGTCCCAGGATCCGTTGAAGCGGAAATACATGGCCCGCTCGCAGGCTATAGGCTTGTCCGCCCTCACCAGGGCGGAGACGTCGGTGGCGGCCCCCGTTCCCAGGCACCGGTTGACCATGAGCGTGGACCGGCCCTCGGGCGGGACCTCCAGCCGCCAGGGTCCTTTTTTCCCGGCCGGTGTATAAAAGTACACCTCGGCCCGAGCCGGTTCCTCGCCCGGATTGGCCAGGCACAGCCACTCCTCGAACTGGGGACTTACATGGCCTTCCGCGAAATACCAGGTCTCGGACAGGGAAGTCAGGCCGGCCTTGGAGTGCCCACCGTCGGCCAGGAAGGACCCGGTCACCGCTCCGTAGCGGAAGTACATGGAGCGCTCGGCCACCACGGGACCGTCCGCCTTCAGGGACAGGGAGACGTCGCCCTGCGTGTAGCTGTTGATCAGGAAGGTGCGTCGGGCCATGGCCGGGATGGCGAATTCCCGGCTGAGTACCCGGCCTCCGTTCCCCAGGAGGGTCATCACCACCCTGACCTCATGGGGATTGAAATTCCCCACGCACAGGTATTCGTGGAAGGGGAGCGCGTCGGAGGCATACCCCTCGGCAAAGAACCACGTGGTGGCGGGCCGGGGGCTGCCGAAGGCGTCCGAGCCCCCGTCCATCCAGCCTGAATAACGAAAATACATGGGACGCTCGGCGAGCAACGGCTTACCGTCCACCGATTCCACCCGCACCGCGAGGTTCTTGTTCCTCAGATAGCGGTTGGCGTTGCAGTCCAGGGTTATCCTCGACCGACCCGGCACCTCCCGGTAAACGGTCAGGAACTCGCCCTTCTCGTCCAGAAAGGTTATCCTGGCCCAGGTGTCCTCCGTGCCGGGGTTGGCGATGCAGAAGAAGGGGAAGAAATTGTAGGTGGTGTCCTCGGCCAGGAAAAGGTCCCTGCTGTCGTGGGGGAAACAGGGCTCTCCCAGGTCGGTGTTGTCCCCGTCGCCGTTCTTGTCCCCCGGCACCCTGCCCAATATCCAGGAGGCGGTGGCCATCGGATCTCCGGCCCAGGCCGCCTGACCCCAGACCTGGCTGTTGGTGGTTCCCGGCATGCGGTTCTTGCGGTACGCGCAGCCCGAGGAGCCCAGGTAATAATGGGCCCCGGTGAGGAGCCGGTATCCGCTTCCCGGCGCGTGGTCGGCCGTGAGGTCGGGAACGGTCACCTCCCCCACCGGGCGACGGTGGTCACGGAAGACGCTCCTCAGGTAGGAAGGGGTGAAATTGCGACTTGCGGCGGCGGTGTAGGAGACGATCCCGGTGGTGGGATGCAGGAAGGTGTAGGAATACTCGTTTATCCTCCTGATGACCTCAGCGTCAGGCACCAGGGAGGAACCGGTCTGCAGATCCGCGGCCTCAAGCCCCGCCGAATAGCAGGTGTGGCGGAGGATGACCATGGCCCGAGGGGCCAGGTTGATCTCTCCTTGCCAGTGCTGCCGGAAGTCCCCGAAGGCTATCGATTCGTAATAACCTTCCTCGGTATCCGTCCGCCCCGCCCAGGCGGGATCCCTGGGCAGGCAGAAGGCCCAACGCGATGCGTCGCCGTGCCCGTAGTACACCAGCAGCTGGTAGACATAATCCCTCTGGTGGCGGTAAAGCCGGTAGTGCGGACAGGAGGAGACGCTCCCGTCCGGGTTGTAAGCGTCGAGGACCGAGACCTGGAAGCCGAATTCCTGGAGCGTTCCGGCGGTCTCCTGGAGATCGGTCTGCGCCGCCTGCCTCAGGTCCTCGCCCGGCGCGAAGGCCATGACCAGGAGTGCCCTGAGGGGTTCCTCGGCCCGGCAGCGTCCACAGGGCAGGGGCTTGTTGAGGAGGAGGAGGAGGACCAACAGGACGGCGAGGGTCGACCTCCCGGCCTTTCCCGGGCAAGGGCAAAATCCCGCTCTGCCCCGGCGGTTACCACTCACGCCGGATCAGCCTCCCCACCGCCCTCGAGCGCTCCAGGTCCTTCCGGGCAGACGCATCCCATGCGCTTAGCCAGGAAGATCCTGTCCATCTTTCTCCGGTCACTATCCACCATCCTTTTCCGTCTGTCGGAGTCGACCTTCAAGGGCGTCCGGTCGGAGGCGTTCATCGGTCACCTTCCGCAATCCTTTTCCCGATCGCCGGCGGTCGCCCGCCCACCGGTCCGCGGGTGTCCGACCGTCCCTCGATCCTAACCCACGGGAAGATGGCCGTGATTTTCGGTTTCCGGACCGGCCGCCCTCGACCACCGCCCCAGCACCGATGGTAACGAACATGTTTCTTTTATGTGTATATTTTGTTACGATTCAGCGCCTGGTATAAATCCGGGAAGCCGGAACCACGATACCATCCGTGTGAGGAGCGGTTGAAGGAGCGAGGGATGCAAAGCGGAGAGGCCAAGGGTTTCTTCTTCAACACCGCCCTGAAGCGCCCGGCCATCCTGCGGGGATTCCTGAGGGGCTGGATCGCCCGGCATGAGGAAAGTGGCCCCGACGAGGCCCGAAAAATGGGAGTCGATACCCTCGCGGAGGGCTCGACCCCGCGGGACGCCCACCCCCGGGAAGAACGGGCGCTCAAGAGGATATGCGGGCTATGAGCAACCTGGAGGTAGCGGACCAGGCCCTTTCGTCCTTCCGAGGTATCCTCATATCAACCCGCTATGCACCCCGCACGCCCGCCACGGCCGCCGTGCCCTCCTCCCGTGGGAACCCGTGCCGCGCGGCACAACCGCCTCGCTCCTCCCGCCGCCTTCTCCGGGAACGGAGGCCGTCGACGCACCCCGGCCATCAGCCGGGAGGCACGGGGACCGGTCGAACGGCGTTCCCCCCAAAAGGCCACGGGTATCGCGTGTCGAACGCCCGGAGGCTGGCAGCTTTCCAGGGACGCCCGGGAGAAGAGCCGGCGGGCCCCGGGATGTGCGTTCAGAAAGCGGGCGTCGTGGTGTACAGGCAGAGCATGCCCTCCTGTCTGTTGATCTCCGCCCTGGTGGGCCGTCCCTCCAGCACCTCCCGGAGGAGCTCCCACAACCGCCGGGCCACATCAATAAGGGATCTCCCCTCCAGGACCTCCCCGGCGTTCACATCCATGTCCTCCTGCATGGCCGCGTAGAGGCGGCTGTTGCTGGCCACCTTGATAACCGGCACCCCCGGGAACCCGATGGGATTTCCACGCCCGGTGGTGAAGACGATGACCTGGCAGCCTGCAGCTGCCAGACCGGCCATGGATTCCACGTCGTAGCCCGGTCCGTCCATGATCACCAGTCCGCGCCTCTTGGGCGGAGAGGCGTAGTCCACCACCTCCGCGACCGCGGAGCTACCTCCTTTCCGGATGCAACCGAGTGATTTCTCCCGGATGGAACTCATCCCCCCGTCCATGTTCCCCGGGGCTATGGCCAGGGAGGCGAAGGGACCGAGTATTTCGCGTGTCCTCCTCTCCGCGGCCTCTATGCGGCACCTTATCTCCCTTCCCGTCTCGGGGTCCCCGGCGCGCCTCTCCAGTATGTGGGCGGTCCCTATCATCTCCGTGGTCTCGGTGAGGACTACCGTGCCGCCTTTTTCGACCAGCCAGTCGGCCACCAGTCCCACGCACGGGTTGGCGGTGATGCCGGAGAAGGCATCCGAGCCCCCGCATTCCAGCCCCAGGACGACCTCGCCCAGCGATGCCTCCTCCCTCTCCAAGGAGCCCGCCTCGCGCAGCATTTCTCGCGCCAGCTCCGCTCCCCGCTGCGCCGCCTTCCGCGACCCCCCCGCCTCCTGGATGTCCAGATACTCCACCCTCTTTCCCGACCTGGCGATGTCCTCCGCCAGATAGGCGGCGCGCAAAGCCTCGCATCCCAATCCCACCAGCACCAGACCGTAAAAGTTGGGATTTCGGCCCAGGTTGGTGAGGGTGCGGAAGTGCAGGCCCAGGTCCTCTCCGCCCCGCCCGCACCCGTGGCCGTGGGGCATGGCCACCACGCCGGGGACCTCAGAGGCGATGGCCGAGACCACGCCGTTGGCGCAGGCCACCGAGGGGAGGACGGCCACGTGATTCCTGACCCCCACCCTCCCGTCCGGGCGGCGGTAGCCAAAAAAGGTGTCCTTCTCGCCCATACTCCTCACTCCTCAAGGACCAGGTTGTGGGTGTGCACCCAGGACCCCCGGGGGATGTCCTCCCCGGCCCGCCCGATGACCTCGCCGTATTTGACCACCTCCGCCCCCCTGGGTATGTCCGTCAGGGCCACCTTGTGGCTGCAGGGAATATCCTCCAGGGCCAGGAGCGATCTCCCGTCGGCGAGGCGCAACTGACTTCCCCCGGCTACATCCTCCAGCACCACGGCCACGTTGTCCCTCGGGTCGATGACCAGGGCGTTGACCCTCATGCGCATCACCTCCCAGCATCGGACGCGGGCCGGGAACGCCTCATTCCCAGCGGAAAAACCTCACCGAAGCGATAAAGGCGGCCAGGCCCACCCCGGCCAGAACCGCCAGGTCCACCCAGAGGTCGGTAAGGGAGGCGGCGTCGATCATAACCCCCCGCAGACCATCTCCAAGGTAATACAGGGGAAGGCACCGGGCGACGACCCTCACCGGGACGGGCACCCAGTCCAGGGAGAAGAAGATCCCGGACAGGAACATCATGGGCAGGCCCACGGCCTGTGCGGCGAGTCCGGCGCTCCTCGAGTTGCGGGTGAGGGAGGCCACCAGGAACCCCACGGCCAGAAAGGCGAGGGCGCCGAGCAGGACGAAGACGCCGATGTAGAGATAATTGCCCTTCAGCGTCATCCCGAAGGCCGCCGCCCCGTAGGCCACCAGCACTACGGCCTGCAGGATGGAGAAGACGAGCACCGAGGCTATGCCACCGGCCAGGAAGGTGGACAGGGGAACGGGTGATACCTTTATCCTTCTCAGGATCCCCTTCTCCCTGTAGGTGGCCATCTCCAGCGCATACCCGGTGAGCCCGGAGAACATGATGACCATGGCCAGTATCCCGGGGACCATATAATCGATGTATTCGAAATCCTTCACCTCCCCGGGGTCCTCCTCCCGCATGGAGATCACCTCGGGGGCCCCGGACACGGCCCGCCCTATCTCTCCCACTATGCCCCTCAAGGTGGAGGAGGCGATCTGGGCCGTGGTCATCTCAGAACGGTTGAGGAGCACGACCACCTCCCCGTTGCCGCCGGAGGCTATGGACGACCCGAAACCCCTGTTGATGATGAGGACGGCGTTCCGCTTCCCCTCCCCGAGCGCTCTTCTCTCTTCCTCCTCCCCTCCTGTCTCCACCCTGAGAGCGTCGATGCCCTGGAAGGCCTCCACCACCGCTCGGCTCAATGACGAGCCGTCCAGGTCCACCACCCCCACGGACAACCTGGTTTCGCCCGAGCCGCCGAAGACGAAACCCAGGATGGTCATGAGGAGGATCGGGAAGAGCAGCAACCAGAACATGGCCTCCCGCTGGCGCAAGGTCATCTTCAGGTCGTATTTCAGGACCTTTAGAAACGTCCTCATGACCGTAAGGCCCTCCCGGTCAGCTTGAGGAAAACGTCCTCCAAGGTGGCCCGCTTCATGTTCACCTCCCGGGCTTCCACCCCCTCCCGACGGCAGAGGGCCATGAGCTCCATGAGGGTCTCCTGGGGGGATCCGGTGATCACCCGATACGTTCCCTCCTCCACAGCCGCTTTGACCACTCCGGGTAGCCGTTCCAGCCTTTCCCGGTCCAGGGCCGGCGTGGGCCTGAAACTGATGGTGCTCTGCGGCACGTGGGCGGATATGAGGTCCCGGGGAGCGCCCATGGCGATGATCCTCCCGTGGTCCATGATGGCCACCCGGTCGCAGAGGGCCTCCGCCTCCTCGATGTAATGGGTGGTGATGACCACCGTTTTGCCCCTTCCCGCCAGGTTACCGACCATCTCCCATATGTGGCGCCTGGCCTGCGGGTCCAGGCCCGTGGTGGGCTCGTCCAGGAAGACGAGGCGGGGGTCGTTGACCAGAGCCAGGGCTATGGAGAGGCGCTTGTGCTGGCCGCCGGAAAGCGTGTTCACCCTTGATCCCGCCTTGTCCTCGAGGCCGGCCATGGCCAGGAGAGCGTCGGGGGGAAGGGGCCTGGCGTAAAAAGAGGAGAAGAGGTCCGCGGTCTCCCATACCGTGAGCTCCTCGAAAAAGACCGTGGTCTGCAGCTGCACCCCGATGGACTCCCGGATCTTTCTCCGGTCCTCACGGGCATCCATTCCCAGCACGGAGATCTCCCCCTCGTCGGGGTCACGAAGGGTCTCGATGATCTCCAGGGTGGTGGTCTTTCCAGCGCCGTTGGGTCCGAGGATCCCGAAGACCTCCCCTTCATCCACTTCGAGGTCCACGCCGTCCACGGCGCGCACCTCTCCGTAACGCTTCCTCAAGCCCTTTACGTAAACGGCGACCATCCCGGACCCTCACCAGACGGACTCCTCCACCTCTGGGCCCACGACTCGCGGACCGCACCTATTATATCCTTCCAGCCGGCCCTCGCCCTGACTCCATGATCCCTCGCGCCAAAGGCTGCGGGGTTTGCCGGGATGGGGGGCCAGGCCTCCTCTTTCCAGCCCGGATGGCGCCTGCACAGTCGACGGGGCACGGAGTTCCCGGGGGAAGAGCCTCGTTACCTCCGGGGAGGCAAGCGAAAACCTACCTTTTCCCAGCCCTGCAAGTCCCGCAGGGAAAGGGTTCTCCTCAAAGGCGCGACCGCGAGGGGACCTCCGGGCGGAAGGCGCGAGCCTTTCGAGGTCGTGGGAGCGGGGAGTGCGGATCCCACCGTTCTT
>FWWL01001869.1_pt1 | contig 47387 bp, 48 predicted proteins | sample 2228331 | NCBI WGS metagenome assembly FWWL01 (sample SAMEA103939775, study PRJEB20133) | metagenome | reverse complement strand
CTGCTCGTCGGCTCGTGTGAAGGCGATTGGGTGCTGGACCCCTTTATGGGTTCGGGCACAACAGGAGTCGTGGCAAAACGGCTCAACCGAAACTTCATCGGGATCGAGATAGACGAACACTACTACACCGTAGCACGCAGGCGCATCCAAGCAACGCCCACTTCACTGCTTTAGAGGGCCCTCCCCCCCCCGAACTGCCGAGAGGGGGAGCGCATTTTTAGAACCACACCGTCAACCGTGCAGAGCGAGAAGTGCCGTTGTAGGTCGCGGTGATGGTGACGGTGGTGATACTGAAGGCACTACGCGTGCGGATGGTGAAGCTTGCCGAGCGTGCGCCAGCAGGAATGGTGATACTGCTCGGTACACTGGCGCGGGTACTGCTACTGCGCAGTTGTACCGTCGCGCCACCCGCAGGTGCAGGTCCCGACAGGGTCACCGTGCCCGTTGCCGATTGACCGCCCCAAACCGAAGTCGGGCTAATCGTGAGCGATTGAAGCGTGACAGAACTCTGCGCGGGGTTCACGGTAAGGTTCGCTTGACGCGAAACCCCATTCGCTGAGGCAGTGAAAGTCACAGTGGTCTGCGTGGACACCTGCCCCGTGCTGATTGTGAAGTTGGCAGTGGTCTGACCCTGAGCGACCGTCACGCTGGAGGGCGCGGACGCCACCGATGGGTTGCTACTGCTGATGCTGACCACAAAGCCCCCTGCAGGAGCAGGCGCGCTGAGAGTCACGGTGCCCGTCGCCGTGCTACCTGCCGTCACGGAACTGGGGCTAATCGTGAAGCCGTTCAGTTGGGGCTGGGTTCCCCCACCACCCCCTGCAGCCTGCAACGCACGGTAGACATTCAGCCGTCCAGCGTTCGGGGCAATCGTGCGCGAACCATAAGGCTGATAGGGGTCGACATTCTGCTCGATAATCTGGCGAAGTTGTTGATTGGTCAGGTTCGGATACTGTGCCCAGATGAGAGCCGCCGCACCTGCCACATGGGGACACGCCATCGAAGTGCCATCGTAGGAGGCATAACGGTTGTTCGGGATGGTAGAAAGGATAGCCACGCCGGGTGCTGCGATGTCCACCCAACTGCCGTATTGCGAGAAGCTGGCGAGGCGGTCGCTGGAATCGGTTGCAGCAACGGCAATCACATTCGTATAGTAAGCAGGGTAAGAGGGCGAACTGCTCCCTCCGTTGCCCGCAGCCGCAACCACCAAGCATCCGCGATTCCACGCATAAGTAATCGCGTTTGCCAGCGTCTGGCTCCCGCTGGAACCGCCGAGACTCATGCTGATTACATGCGCGCCGTTGTCCGCCGCCCAAGTGATGCCGTTCGCAATCCCGCTCAGCGAGCCAGAACCGCTGGAACTCAGCACCTTGACAGGCATCAGCTGGATGAAGCCCTGTGCGCTGGGGTTGGAGGGGTTCCAGCCTGCTACGCCTGCGATTCCCACGCCGTTGTTAATCTGCGCCGCCGCAATCCCCGCGCAGTGCGTGCCGTGCCCGTTATCGTCTAAGGCGTTCGTGGTGTTGTTGAGCGTATTGTAGCCGTAGACCGCCCCGTTGGAGTGTCGGCGCATCTTGTTCGTTAGGTCAGGATGGTTCGAATCGATTCCCGTATCTAAGATTGCGATATAGGTCACGCGTTGGGGTTGCCAAATGTCCCAAGCGAGATTCGCCTGAATGCGTTGGGGACCGTACTGTTGCCCATAGCTGGGGTCGTTAGGCGTAGCGAGGGCATAGTAGATGTAGTTCGGCTCCACATAGCTCACACTGGGCAACGACTTGAGGAACTCGGCAGCGCTCTCCATTTTGATATGGGGCGCCAGTTTAACCACATACGCGTTGAGAGCAGGAATCTCGTTCTTGACGCGCCCGACAAACTCCATCGCCTGAAGCGCAAGCGCGCCCTCCACATGGTTCACTCCGACAATCAGCTCGCCAGGCACATAGTCTGCCTGCGGTGCCAAGTTCGGATGGGGCTGTGTGAACCCCATCATCAGCCCAAGAAGCGTTCCGAGAAGCATTGTTCGTAAAGTTGCCATAGCAGCCTCCATGGCGATTAAGTTCGAAACGGGGTAGTGTGATTCCTGCTGGAATTTCTGTAGGATTGCGAACTCTTCTAACATAACCCTGCTTTCCTGTCGAGGCTGATGAGTATGCCAAAAGGGAGTGTACGCGCAGGTGGAATGGTGCATGCCATCGTCACCCTGAGCGAAGCGAAGGGTCTCTATGTTGCCCCCGACGCGATTCTTCGCCTTCGGCTCAGAATGACGAGAGAAAGGGCACTCAGAATGACGAGAAAAAGGGCACTCAGAATGACGAGAGGAGGGGCAACAGAAAAATAGGGTTAGAATACAAAAGGAGGCGCAGACACAGTGTCTGCCCCCCCACAAGGTCCACTGCTTCGAGGGCTTTTAGCCTTCTGAAGTTTCCGACTGAACCTCGACCGTAATCTCCGCCTGAATATCCTCTGCCCAGCGGATGTGAACGGTGTGGCTCCCCACCGTGCGGATGGGGTCGATCAGTTCGATTTTGCGCTTGTCCACGCGCAGGTCGAACCGCTCTTGGACGGCTTTGGCGATATCGTCTGCGGTAATCGCGCCGAACAGTTTGGTCGAGTTCGGTGCGGTGCGCCCTGTGAGCGTGAGGGTCTGCCCGTTCAGTTTCTGAGCCGATTCGAGGGCGAGTTGGCGCAGTTTCTCGGCGCGCTCGCGTTGGACGCGCTCACGCTCTGCTTGCGCTTTGCGGTAGCCCTTCGTCGCGGGCACGGCGAACCCGCGCGGGATGAGATAGTTGCGCGCATAGCCACCTGCCACCCTCTTGATTTCGCCCTCTTTGCCCAAATTCGGCACATCGCGTGTGAGAATGACCTCCATTTTTTGCCTCCTTAGCGCTCAATTCGGATACCGAACGCTGGCTGGTTCCTTCGGAACGGACTTTCTAAACCGCCCCACAAGAGCAGATTGCCCGATATGCGCCAGTTCAAGCGCAGGCTCCCCTGCCAGTCGTTCGGGTCGAACAGGTCTAACGAAAGCGTGCCCTGCTCGCTAAGCTTATAGTCTACCCCAAAACTGGGCTTCGATGCATACAACCCGTATCGCAGGAAGAGATTGGAGTTGACAGGGGTGCCATACTGGGCAATCAGGCGGTCGCGTTCGGTGAAGTCGTACAGTCCCAGTGTGAGCGTGCGTCCTCCTGTCAGGAACAAGGTCGTGACGAGGTCGGTGCGATAGCGCTCCGTTTCGGTGTTGTAGCCCATTTCCAATCGATAGGTAGCGTCTTGCACACCGAAGGTGCGTATTGAGAGTGCGCGTTCGAATGCGTTGTTCACGCGCTGAAGCGTCTCACCCGCCTCACGCAGGGTGGGGCGCACCTCCGTCACGGTCTCGTTCAGGTTCTGGAGCAGTTGGTCGGTCTGGTCTATCACGCCCTCTGCCCGCTCGGCAAGCGTGTTCGCCTTCTCGGAGAGGGTGCGCACATTCTGAGTGGTTTGGCGGATATCCGATTGGAGTTCGGAGTCGCTCACGAACTTCTCGACCTCGCTCAAGATTGCCTCGGCGCGCTCGGTGGCGTCCCGAATGTTCGCAAGGGTGATGCGCAGGTCTTCTTCGGTTTGCGGGTCGCTCAGCAGGCGGTTGGCGTTCGCAATCGCCTTGCGCAGTTCTTGGGTGGTGGCGTTCGCCTCACGAAGCAGTTGGCTTATCCCTGCGCGATTCTCTGCGACCAGTCCATCCACCGTGCGCAAGAGCCGTTCTGCGCGCAGGGTCGCCTGCTGAACCCCCTCCAGCGTGTCCACCAAAGCGGTGCGCAGTTGCTGGTCTTCTAACAGCGCGCGGGTCGCCTGAAGAGTGAGTTGAACCTCACGAAGGGTGTTCTCAAGTTCAGGAGTGAGACGGCTCAGTGCCGTGTTGAAATCGAGGGACGACTCGCCGTCCAGCGTGCTATTGGGGGCAATAAAGCCAACCACTTGGTCAGGTGGAACCACCTCCACGCGCGCTTCGGTGGGCAACAGCGTTCCCCCTGCAATCCGAAAGGTGGAGCCTGTCGGGATTTGCACACCCTCACGAATAGCAAGCGTCAACTCGGCGACGAGGGGCGAATCGACCAGTTCCACGCCCCGCACGAAACCAATCGGCACGCCCGCCATCAGCACCGATGCGCCCGTGCCGACATTACGCGCATCGCTGAAGCGCACCTTCAGCAGATAGTGCCCTCGGTCCGAAAAGCGCGCACGGAGAAACTGCATCCCGACGACCATCAGGATAACGCCGAGAAGCACCATCGCACCCACACGAACCAGGTCCGCACGCATTATTGCCGAATTTTGGCGTTCGTGCCAATTTTCCTGCCCGATTAGCAGGAATTTTGTTGAAAGAGGTCGAATCGTATAAATGTATGGCAGAGGATGGACTGGAGGCACTACTGAGCTCGGCAGAGGTTCAGCGGCTCATCAACCTGCCGATTGCCACTCCGCGTATCTTGATGAGGCCCGACGACCTCAAAATCGTCTGGGCGAGCGATACCGCTTGCTCTGCACTCGGCTACACCCCAGAGGAGATGGTGCATCTCTATCCAACTGATTTTATTGACCTCAGTGCCCAAGAGATTTGGCAGATTGCTAAGAGTGGTCGCAATTACGACCTCCCTATTCATCTAAAAACAGGGGAACCCCGCGTTATACGCTCGGTCTTTGTCTGGTATCCCGATGCGCAACTGTACTACTTCTTCTTCGAGGATCGTACAGAGTGGGCGTTAGCCTACCGTTTCATTACCGAGACCGCCCCTGCTCTGGTGCGCCTCCCCGACGAAAAGTTTCTCCCCGAAGTGGTCTGTAAAGTCGCAGAACTGCTTCAAGCGAGATATGTCTATATCGGCAAGCTCGTTGAGACTGGGGAGGTGCAGGGCTTAGCCTTTTGTGTGGATGGGAGTACGGTTCCCCCCCACAACTACACCTTAGCGCATACACCTTGCGAGGAGGTGTTCAACCGCTCCGCCTGTTTCTATTCCGCTGGTGTGCAGGCGCTTTTCCCCAACGACCCTGAACTGAAGGAGCTGAACGTCGAGAGTTACCTAGGCACGCCCCTCATAGACTCAGCAGGTCGACCGATGGGCATTATGTGGGCATGTGATACGCGCCCTATGCCCGATGTGCCTATCTTAGCCGATATTTTTCGACTTATTGCCGACCAAGTCAGTGCCGTGCTGGAACGCCAGCGTATTCAAGAAGAATTGGCTCAGGTGAGCGAGCAGCTCGTCCAAGCCCAAAAGATGGAGAGTATCGGACAGATGGCGGGCGGGTTGGCACACGATTTCAATAACATGCTCACCGCAGTTTTGGGCTATGTTGAGCTGGCGCAGTCCTCTCTCCCCAACAATAGCCCCGCCCAACCGTTTCTGGAGCGTGCGATTCAAGCGGTGGACAAGGCGACCCAACTCACGCGCCAACTGCTCACCTTCGCGCGACGCCAGCCGATGAAGCTCCAAACGCTCGACCTCAACGCCCTCATCCAAGAGGCGGTCAGTGTCGCTCAGGGGTGGCTCCCTGTGGATATCCAACTCAAACTCTATTTGGAGCCCTCTACTTGGACTATCGAAGCCGACACCACTCAGCTGACCCAAGTGGTTTACAATCTCATCCTCAACGCACGCGAGGCGATGCCAGAAGGCGGGACGCTCACGATCGAAACAAAAAATGTTCGGTTAGATGAGGAGTATGCCCGCACGCACTACGAGGTGATACCGGGCGACTATGTCCTGCTTGCAATCTCGGACACGGGCGTCGGTATGACCCCCGAAGTGCGTCGCCGTATCTTCGAGCCGTTTTTTACCACGCGCCCAGAGCGCGGTTCGGGGCTGGGGCTGTCGGTCGTCTATAACATCGTGCGCCAGTTAGGAGGGCATATCTGGGTCTACAGCGAACTCGGGCGTGGAACCACCTTCAAAATCTATCTGCCACGCGCCCTGTCGCAACAAGAGACAGAACCCCTCCCGCCCCTTCCCACCCGAGTCGAGAGCCGAGGACACGAGACCATCTTACTCGTCGAGGATGAAGAGGATGTACGCATCGTTGCCACCGAGAGTTTGCGCCAGCAAGGCTACAAAGTATTAGCGTGTGCCAGCCCGACTGAAGCCCTGCAAGTTGCCGAACGGCATCCCGAACCCATCCACCTCCTCCTAACCGATGTGGTGATGCCCGTGATGAGTGGACGCGCCCTCGCTGACCTCATCGTCCGAATCCACCCCACGATTAAGGTACTCTATGTATCGGGCTACACGGAGAATGTGATTGTCCATCATGGCGTGCTGGAGGCGGGGATTAACTTCCTACCCAAGCCCTATACCCCTACCCAACTCGTCCAGCGCGTGCGCCAAATTTTGGATACGGGCGAACCCGAACCGCCCAACACTGGGAGAGAGGAATGAAAATCGTCGTCGGAGTGGATACAAGTGGCGCGTACCAGAACGCGCTTGATTGGATTGTTGCGCTTGGTTTTTCGAGTCCTGAAGTTCACTTAGTGTCGGTTGTGGAACCTGTGCGCCCTCCGCTCGTGGGGGTGCTGGCACCGTTCCCCGAAGAGGTGTTTTTCGAGGCACAGCGCACACAACGCGAACTTGCCGAGAAAGCCCTGCAGGAAGCGCAAACACGCGCTCAAGGGGCAGGGCTATCCCCTATCACACATCTGCGCGAGGGGCACGCCAGCACCGAAGTGCCCCGCTCTGCAGACGAAATCGGTGCCGACCTGATTGCACTGGGCGCATCCCAGAAAACAAGCCTGCAGGCATTTTTTGTGGGCAGTGTCGTGCGCTCGGCACTCACCAACGCTAAGCAGAGCCTGCTGATTGCCCACACCGCTCCCCCTGCCGACAACGCCATCCGCGCCGTGCTGGCAACCGACCACTCGCCCTATAACAAAGAGTGTATCGCCCACTTGGTCGAGTTCGCCCCCGCCCACCTCCAGCGTATCGCCATCACCACCGCCTACGAGCTGGACGAAGAGACCCTGAGAATCATCCTGAAGGGCGTGCCTGCCATTCAGCAGGGCGAAAGCGACTGGGTGGTCGAGCAACTGCACGAAAAGAACCGCCAGATTTGCCAGACGCTCCAACCGCTCGGCGCGTCCTGCGAATCGGTCGTTGTGGAGGGACCGATTATCCCTTCAATACGAACGGCGATGGAGGAGACCGAATCGCACCTGCTGATTGTGGGTGCGAAAGGGCACTCGCTTTTAGAACGGCTCTCATTGGGGAGCATCTCTTACCACTTCGCCACCGCCGAGCAGTATAACCTGCTGATTCTGCGCGTAGAGGGATGAGCCGAACCTATCGTCGGGTCGTGGCGGTGATGGGCGGGTCGGTCTGCACACCTGAACAGGCAGAGATTGCTCGGCAGGTCGGACAACTGCTCGCTCAGCATAAGGCGGTCGTGGTCTGTGGGGGCATGACGGGCGTGATGGAGGCGGTTGCCGAAGGCGCGCGCTCGGCAGGGGGGCTGACTATCGGCATCCTGCCCGGCGCAAACGCTTCCGAATCGCCCCCGAACCCCCATATTGAAGTCGCCCTGTTCACAGGGCTACGCGAAGGGCGCAACTACCTGATTGCTTGCGCGTGCGAAGGCGCAATCGCAATAGGGGGCGGTTATGGCACACTCTCGGAAATCGCGCTCGCCCTGCGAATGGGCAAACCCATCGTGCTGGTGGACACTTGGTCGTTCCACCTGCAGGGCGAGACGCTGAATATCCCCACCGCCACCAACGCAGAAGACGCCGTGAACCGACTCTGGCAGATGATGGAAGGGCACAGTTCGGGGTAGTATTCTACAAGCCGTACACCCGCTCCCGTAAATCCATCAACTCGCTCACACTGCCCCACTTGAGATAAGGCGACAAGACCCGAATAAGCGCATCCATCTGCATCAAATACTCCACCATCGCATTGAAATGAGGCTGACCCCGACCATTCTCGAACACAGGATGGAACCGCTCCGTCGGCGCATTCGGGTTCGCACCATACAAATAGTTTGGATGATAATAACACGCCCCTAATGCCCCAACCGAGAGCTCTAACCATCGCCCCATCTGCCGACACATCAGCCGACGATACGCACGCCAACCCGCCGTCTCCCGATCGCTCTCCCAGAGAGAAAGAATATCCCCATAGTCTAAATTGTGTTGAGTAATAGCCTGCGCTTCACTCGGCGCACCAGGATAATACAACCCATAACCGCCATTCGGATCATCCGCATCATCGAGCGTGGTACACTCCAGTAAGTGGAATCCCTGCCAAAGACGATTGGGAGACACCAATGCGAGTCCGTTGTTGATATAGGACGACCGCATCCCACGAAACCCCGCTTCCCGATACGCTTGCCAATACGGAAGCCCGCCCGAACTGTTCATTGCCGTATTCGTGTACCGTTGCTCGCCTGCGTGCCCATCGGGGAATCCGAGCGCCCGCATCTCGTCCATGTGCCCTTCCACAATCATCTTCGCAAAGTGGTAGCAGTTATCTTCCGCGTTCACCAGCGTTGTGCCTGTGCCTGATGTCTCCTGCACCTGCTCCACCCACTCCACTGCGTCTAACGCATACTCCAGCCCCGTAAACTCTGCAGGCGCATAGCGACGGTTCACCAGAATCCCGTGTGCGATTGGGATGTTGTTCGGCGCACCGTACTGCCCGCCTGTATGCCGAGCCACCGACGCCACACGCCCACGAACTTGCCCTAATCCGTATCCTGGCAAGGTATGGTCGTGCGGACCACACGCCTGCGTCTTCCGATGGTTCGCCACGAAGATTTCGTGCGCTTGCCGTGCAATCGCATTCGCTTCATCGCCAACAATATCGGGACGGTTCACTGCGACCCAGTGCTGGCGTGTCCCTGCGGTTCGGTCTCGCCCGCCCACATTCACCCCGTGAATCATCACCAATCCACGAGGCTCGCAAAACTGCACCAGCCAATCATAGAGCCCTCGCAAAACCCGTGCCTGATTCGCAAAACTGAGACCGTCTACTCGGTTTGCAGGCGGAATCATCTCCAGCGGATGGTCGGTCTCAAAGTGAATCGGTATCCGCCACGCTGGGGCAATCCCCATACATTTCAGCGCATACAGCACCCAAAAGAGATACCGATTCTGCACCGTATTGGGCTGTTGATAAAGGGCAGAAAGGATCAAGCGTGGCAACAGATAGCGGTTCTTGTACCGATACCCCGCCACCGCATCGTCCTCGAAAGTGCGGTCGGGATAACGGGGCACTGCCAGAATCTCCCCATCGCTTCCCAGCGCACTATGCTTGGCAAGGTCTAACCGCCAGAAGTAGGGCGTATTATCAGAGGTATGGAAATCGAAAGTCGGCACATAGACCGTTTCGCTCTCCCGTGTCAAGAAGACGGGCGTGCCGACAACGGGAATCGTCGTTATCGTGCCCGTCAGGTCCGCTTGCACGGCGGTATTCGCTAAGTCGCTTGGGTTCGGGCGAATAATGGGGAAATCGGCAGGAATGAGCGCGTTAATCCCTGTGCGTACCGTCTGCAATCCGATCCCCATATATGCCACAGGCGGGTCTTCAGGCTCGTTCCAACTGAGCCAGCCATAGCTACTGGCGACATCGGTTCCCGTCGCTCCCCCTTGCGTGCTTTCCAGTACCAGGACCCCATCGAACTGTCGGAGATACCCTCGCACGGAATCGGAAGTCGGCGCACTCACCAGACTCCCTGCCCGAAATGCAGTACTGGAAGTGCCATCACAGAATGCCACCGTAGACTCGATTCCGAGATGGTGTAAGACTTGACAGATATGGTGCGGAGGAGTCCCATTCAGAGTGCGCACCACCACCAAGACTTTCGCCATCACCGCACCCCCACAATTCGGTTGAACACCTGCTGAGGTGTCGAGCTAACAATCTCCACGCGGTACTGGTCCCAGTTGCCCTGCCTGAACTCCACGCGGAACCAGCTCTGGGCAGGTGTGCTAATCGTGCCCTGCATCACCAAGTACCAGCCATCCCCCAGCGGGTTGCCACTGGCGTCAGTACTGCGCGCCAACACACGATATTGAATCTCCGCCGAACCGCTCTTGCGCCCCGACCAGATGACCCGCACATAGGGCAAGCAGTGGTCGAGCGTGGGCGACTGGCTATTGGTGCTGTTCAGCAGGTCGCGCGCCTCCGCATTCGCCGTCACCACACTCACCAACAGCACCTCCGTGCCGGGCGAGCCTATCTGGAGTAGCTCCGCCTCACTCTCAGCGGTGGACGCTTCGGCAGGGCGCGTCGCCAGCCAGCCCACTGCACCCAGCGTCGCCACGCCAAGACCTTTCAATAACTCACGCCGACTAATCGGCTTGCTTACTGTAAACCGCTTCATCTCAGAACACCTCCTGCATCAATCCGATGAGTTTGGAGCGCACCACCTGCACCCCTGAACTGACCACGATGAACCGATATGCGGGGAACAATCTCGGTGGCTTGAGTTCCGCACGAAACCACCCACCCGCCGAACCCGACACTGTTGTGGAGAACGCCTCAAGCCACGCCTGACCATTTCCACAGACAGTAAACAGCAACAGGTCGGCACTGCCCGACTTCCAGCCCATCCATAGGAACGAGCGAAAGCCTTCCGCGCGCACTATCGTCGGGCTGGTGTCGACGCCTTCTATGCCCAACAGGTCGCGGGGCAGGGAACTCGCTTCCAGAACACTGTAAACCAACGGTTCCACGCGCCGTTTCGGTGGCGCACCCAACTGCCAGCATACTCTTGCCATACTCGCACCTCAACTAATTATAGCACAATCCAATTTAAGATGTGAGTATCTTGTTCACCTCGCCAGTATCTTGTTGAAGACGGTCTGGCTACTACTGCTGGAGAGTGTGATTCGGTACTGGTCCCAGCCTGTGCTGGTTGGGGAAACCACTACGCGGAACCAACTGTTGGCGCTCCCGCTAATCGTGCCCGACGCAATCTCGAACCAGCCATCGCCGAGTGGATTCCCGCTCGCATCGGTGGCACGCCCGAAGATTGTGTAAGTCAGGTCGGCACTCCCACCCTTGCGCCCCATCCAGATAACCTCCCGAAAGGGGCTACAACGGTCTATCGTGGGCGACTCGGCATTCGTGCTATCCAGCAGGTCTTTCGGCGTGGAACCGACACTGATGGCACTCACCAACAGCGTTTCGGCTTGGGGTGGCGCACTCTGCACCGAAACAGGCAAAGGCGATTGGGGACTCACATCCACTAACTGCGCTTGGCTCTTGAAAAATCGGATTGGCATCGCAAAACCTCCTTCCTCTGTAGAAAGCACGGGCAGGGGAGTGCCCGTGCTTGGTGTTATGATGAAGTGCCCGTGCCCATCAAGGCGGTCTGCCACAGCCCGTAGCCGACCCCATAGCGGGCACGCACGCCATAATAGACGCGGTCGCGCATAAACACCTGCTCCGAGTCCGGGCTATCCAGCGCCGAGAACTCCAACGGTACATCCCGACGCTCTTGGAAAATCACCGCCCGCACCGAGCGCGAAGTGTCCAGCAAGAACCACTTGTTGGCGTCCGCCCCCGTGATATAGGGCGACACAATCAGGCGCAACTTGCCCTGAAGCACATTCTTATAGGGCGTGTAGTTGTTCGAACTGTTCGCCTGCACCACAATAGGCGATTCCAACAGTTCCATCGCCAGCCAGTGCAGTTTCGGTCCCACCAGCAGGGTGTCGGGCATAATACCCATCGGGCGACCGCGGTCGTCCTTGAACTCCATCATCCGTGCGATGGCTTGCTGGAGCGACTCGGTGCTGAGTGCGCCGTTGTAAATGTTGCTCTGTACGCCACTCTCACCCTCTTGGTGGTTCGTATCGAACAGTTTGGAGCCGTCGTAGGCGATTCCGTCCACCGCCCCACGCAAGAGCGCGTGAATGACCAACTCCTCACGGTGGCGCACCGCCTCCAACGCCAAGTCGCGCACGCGCATGCGTATCATATCGTACTGTTCGTCTTCCAGTGCGCGCCGTTCCACCCCGATGGACGCTTCCCAAGTGCGGTCGCTGATAGAATATTCCAGCACACGCAGTCCTGTTGGGGTGCGCTCATCGAGAAACTCGCGCATCACCGGCACCGTGCCGAGCCAGCCATACTTCTGGGTCGGCAAGGTCGTGCGCACAATCGTGGCGATACGCGGGACGATACTCTCTGCTTCCATCTGGCGGTAGGCGTTGAAGAACTCCGTACGCAGACCTGCCTCCACCAGCGATAGAAGGTCGCTTCTGACTAATGGCATCCTGTTTCACCCCCTCAGACAGTGTGGTTGTCGATTCGTATGCGCACGCGGTTGCCGTCTAACAGCTCCACCACCGTGCCCACGACGACATTGTTGTTGCTGGTCTTGGCAACTTCGTTGTCGCTCACGGCGCGCACCGCTACGCCTAAATCGGCTTGAGTGAAGGCTCCTGAACGATTGTAGACGAAGCTCCCGCGCTTGATGACTCGACAGCGCACTGCGCCGTTGGCTCCGCCCGCGTTGTCGATGCTCTCGAACGCCACGCCCACAAAGCGCAGGTTGGAGGCGTCGCTTGCAGGCACTAAGAAGCCTGTGCTGTCCACACACACCAGCGCGCCCTTCCAGATTCGGGCGTTCGCTTTCACAGGGTAACTCATCAGCAACCCTTCGCGCTCCAGAGTCTCGTAGGGTCCTGTCAGGGCTGGCATCTCAGCGCACCTCCTTCTGTTGGGCGAGAATCTCAGTCGGGTTCAGGTCGGGGAAAGCGCGGTTCAGAAACTCCAACGCCTCTCGGCTGAGCTGGGTCGGCTCTTCGGCAGGCACAGGCGCCAGCTCCCCAAGCAACTGCTTCGGGGGTTGGCTCTCCACAAACTGGGCGAACAGCTCGGCAATTGGCACACTCGTCCCGCTGAACTGCACGGTCGAATCGCTCAGGCTCAGGATTGCCTCAGCGAACGGCACTTGGCTCGGCAACAGTTGACCGTTCTGCACCCATCGCTGGACACGCTCGCGCACTTCATACTGGCGCAACGCCTGCTCCAGTTCACGAATACGTGCCTCTAACGGCGCAGTCTCGTGGCTCGTTGCAAGATTCTCCATCGTTTGAACCTCCTTCGCTGGTGAGTAGTAGGCAAACAGTTGGGCGGAGGGGATGCGCGGACTGCCCGTGAGCGAGACTTCCAGAATCTGGCGCAGGTCTCGGCTCAGCCCTATGCTCAGCGTGCGCACGCGCAGGCGTCTCAGCAGGGCGTCCGCTTCGGGGTAGAGCGCAACCCGTCCCCACAGAGCAGAGCCGTCCTGCCAGACCGACACCACCCACCCAAACACAACGGGCGACGGACGATGCTCCACCCACAGGGGCACAGGCGCGCAGAACCTCTGCACCAGCCCCTTCAACAAGTCAGGTGTAATCACCACCCCCTTATCAGGATAGACCCCCACCTCCAACAGCCGTGCTTTGCGCACCACCCAACGCTCTGCCATCCCACTCACCAACTCCAGAGGAACAGAAACTAAGGAAGGGTCAACCTATTGTGGCACGGGCATCCTGCCCACCAGCCCAACCGTAGCACGGACATCTCGCCCGTACCCCGTGTCGTCACCCTGAGCGAAGCGAAGGGTCTCAATGTCGCCCCCATGAGATTCTTCGCCTTCGGCTCAGAATGACTAACGGGAGGCAGACGATGGTCGGTAGCACGGGCGTCCCACCCCTCACTTTCCCACTCCCATCCCCCGCTGCCTACTGCCCTCATATTCCCCCATTCCCCATTCCCTACTCCCCACTCTCCTCAGTTGGCACCCTGCAAAAAACACCTGCCTGTGCCGATAATCGAGCCAGAGATAACCAACAAGGGGTATCGGACACAGGAGGTGGACATACCGTGAGCGAAATTCTCTCGCAAGCCGAGATCGAGGCACTCTTAGCCTCACTCAGCGCAGACGACAGCTCCTCAGGCGGAGCCGATTTCGGGTCGCCCGCTGCGACACCCGTCGGCGGTCGCGCGAACCCAAAACGCATGATTGCTTACGAGGTGTATGACTTCCGTCGACCCGACAAGTTCTCGCGCGACCAGCTGCGCACCCTGCAGATGGTGTTCGAGACCTTCGCTCGCCTCTGCGCCACCAACTTCGCCACCTACCTGCGCGTGCCCGTGCATATCGAACTCATTTCGCTCGAACAGATTCCCTACGAAGACTATATGCGCTCGCTCAAAGAATCGTGCTTCATCATCTTCAGCTCGCCCCCGCTCACGGGCGAGTCGGTGCTGGAGATGGAGTATTCGCTGGTGTTCACCCTCTTAGACCGCCTGCTGGGGGGCATCGGTCGCCCTGTCGAGCGCAACACCTTCACCGATATCGAGCGTCCGCTCGTGATTGCGCTGGGCGAGCGTGCGCTGATGGCGTTCCGCAGTGCGTGGGAAAGCATCCTTCAGTTAGACCCGCAAGTGGAGAGTTTGGAGACCAGCGCGCAGTTCGTGCAGGTCGCCCCGCCCAGCGACATCGTGATTACCGCCCTGATGGAGGCACGCGTGGGCGACCGACGCGATGCGATGAGCCTCTGCGTGCCCCATATGGTCATCAAGCCGATTACCCCGCGCCTCAGCTCCCAAAACTGGGTCTCGTCGGCAGGCAAGCGCACCACACCCTATATCCGCCAAGCGCTCACCCAACACCTCAAGCAGACCCGAATGACCTGCCACGCTCGTCTGGGACGCACCCGATTAAGCCTCAAGCAACTACTGGAACTCAAAGAGGGAGACACCCTCGTCCTCGACACACTCGCCAACGGCAAAATCGATGTGCTCATCGAAAATAAACTCAAGTATCGGGGCAAACCCGCCGTGCGCAACCGACGCTATGTGGTCAGCATCACCGACATCGTTACGGAGGAATAACCTGTGAGTACGGTCACACCTGAACTGTTGACGCAGTTTGTTGTCAAGCAAGGCACGGTCTGGCAGACCGTGGCGATGCAACTCTCCGAGCAGAATAATGTGCTGGTCGAAATCCCCACACCCACCAGCCAAGCCGTCCCGATTACCGACCTCACTCTGCTCACCGCCGACCCCGTGCTTCATGCGCAGATTGGCTTCCACGAGGCGTCCGACGAACCGAGCCTGATTGTCGTGGGCGACCAGATGAACGAGCGCGCCGATATCGAGAAAGCGCTCATCGAAGCGCTCACAGGCACATCAGGCGACACCATCGACGAGAACCTCGTCGGACTGTTCAAGGAGTTCGCAGGGCACTTGGCACAGGGGTTGGCAATCGCTTTCGGCAACCTGCGTAACACCACTTTCACCCCGACCGAACCCACCGCCGAGCATAGCCCCATCACCTTCCCGCCCAACTTCCTGATTGTGGACGAGGTCATCGCGACCCGTTTCACGATTCAAATCCCTGACCGCACGCCGTTCACCCTCACTTGGCTGTTGACCGAGGGGCTGGCGCGTGCCTTGCTGGGAATGCAACCCACCCAAGATGACCCGCTCGCCTCACTTTTGAACGAGCCAGAGCCGACACCGTTGACCTCCTCCGCCCCGGCACCGATAGGCTTCAACCCGTTCGCAGAGACCGATGAACCAGTCGAGCGCAACCTCGAACTACTTCTGGACATCCCGCTGGAAGTGTCGGTCGAACTGGGACGGGTGAGCCTCTCGGTGCGCGACCTGCTCGAAATCGGCACAGGTTCCATCATCGAACTGCACAAGACCGCAGGCGAACCTGTCGAAGTGTTGGTCAACGGCAAGCTCATCGCACGGGGCGAGGTGGTCGTAGTGGAGGATAACTTCGCAGTGCGCATCACCGAAATCCTTTCACCTGCCGAGCGCGTGCAAAAGTTAGGAGCCTAAGATGAGAACGCTTGCACTAATGGGACTGCTGTTTGCACTGATGTCGGCACTGTACGCAGACGAACCGCCCGCCCAGTTAGACCCCGGCGCGTTCGGCACGCGCACTGGGTCGCCCGTCACGGTCGCTACGCCGTCGGGTTCAGGGGGTTCGCTCAACTGGCTCCAAGCGACGCTTGCGCTGTTGGGGGTGGCGGTCGGACTGCGCTACGGCTTGCCCAAACTGCTCGGTTGGGCGAGTAAAACCGGCACTGGCTCTCCTCTGGATGGACAAGTGAAGGTTATCGAGACCCGCGCCGTGCCCGGCGGGAGCCTCCTGCTGGTGAAAGCGCGTGATAAGCTGCTCCTCGTGGGCAGTACCCCGCAGGGGATGCATCTGCTCGCCGACCTGACCGACACCCTGCCCGAAACGCCCACCGCCGTCGCCGACACTCCGTTCGAACAGACCCTCCGACGCGCCCAACCCTACAGCCCACCCACCGACTATCAGCGCGAGACCGAACAGCAGGTGCAGACACGCCTCCAGCAAACGCGCCAAAAACTGGAGTCGCTTTTGGGGAGAAGCCTATGAGCCGTTGGATAGGAGTGCTGGTGCTGAGTCTCGTCCCGCTCATCCTGTTGGCGCAGGAGACGGTTCCCTTGCCCCGCGTGAGCATCGAAGTGGGCAACGCCCGCAACCCTCAGGAGGTCTCCACCTCGCTCCAGATTCTTGCCCTCCTAACCCTGCTAAGCGTTGCGCCCTCTATTTTGCTGATGATGACCGCCTTCACGCGGATTGTGATTGTGCTCTCGTTTCTGAAAAGTGCGCTCGGCACGCCCAACATCCCACCACCCCCAGTGCTGATTGGACTGAGCCTGTTCCTGACCTTCTATGTGATGGCACCCACGCTGGACGAGATTAACCGCACCGCGCTGGAACCCTATATGCGCGAACAAATCACCTTCCAAGAAGCGATCGACCGCGCCCAGAAACCGGTTCGCGCCTTTATGCTCCGCCAGACCTACACCGAAGACCTGAACCTATTCATCCGACTGAGCAAACAGCCCGTGCCCCAAACGCCCGACGACCTTCCGCTCACCACGCTCATCCCCGCCTTCATCTTGAGTGAGCTCAAGACCGCCTTCCTAATCGGTTTCTACATCTTCATCCCGTTCCTGATTATCGACCTGATTGTGGCGAGCATTTTGCTCTCGATGGGCATGATGATGTTGCCCCCCGTGATTGTGTCGCTCCCTGCGAAGCTGTTGGTGTTCACTTTGGCGAACGGTTGGGGCATTTTGGCGCAGGCGTTGGTGCAGGGTTTCCGTTAGCCGAGCCGAACTCTGAGCCAGTCGGTTTATGGAGAACGGGCTGGCGCCGTACTTGGGGATGTTCTTTTCGCTCCTTGCGCTGGGCTATCTGCTCCGGCGTGCGGGCGTGATGCCCGAAACCCACCTGCACTGGCTGGTCACGCTCATCACGATTGCGCCCCTCTCGGCGTTGGTGCTGAGTGCGCTGGCACGCGCCTCGTTCGAGTGGCACTTGATTGGTATCTGGCTGGTAGGGTTGGTAATCACGCTCGGCTCAATGGGGTTGGCGTGGCTGATTGGTGGGCTACTGGGGCTGAAAGCGGGCGTGCGCGGTATCTTTACGGTGGCAGGCAGCCTCAGCAACACAGGCTTTCTGGGCACACCGCTGATCGCCAGCCTCTATCAGAGTGACCCTACCTACATCGCCTCGGCGGTGACTTACGATATGGGCGTGACCGCCCTCTTGATTCACACCTTAGGTGCGGGGATTTTGGCGCACACGGGCAACAAGAGCCTCCAGCCGAACACCCCTCTCGGTCTTGTGCGGGTCGTTCGGATGCCCGTGTTCTGGGCGACAGGCGTGGGCTACCTGCTGATGATTACGAGCGTGCGCCTTCCCGACTGGCTGATGTTCCCGATTGACCGATTGGGGCAGACCACCGTGCCGTTGGTCTTGTTGGCGATTGGGGCGATGATGCGCCTGCGCACGATGGGGCAACGCTGGCGCATCCTGACCCTGATAATGGGCTACAAGTGCCTCGCGGTTCCGCTGATTGCGTTCGGGGCGTTGGGGCTGACGCCGTTCCCGGAGCCTGCCGAGCGCGCCTTGCTGTTGCAATCGTCGATGCCGAGCGTGATGGTCAGTGCGGTCTACGCTTCGCTCTACGGCACGGAACCCGAAGTGGCATCCTCGGCGGTTGTGGTGTCGGTGCTGGTCTCGCTCAGCCTGCTCCCGCTCTGGCTGAACCTGCCTTTGTCGTAGTCAACAGTATCATGATGTTGTTCCCCATTCCCCACTTCCTACTCCCCTCAACTGCCCACTGCCCTTAACCTCATCAGGTACACTTTGAGAGGGGTCATTCGGTGCGATTATCAGAATTGAAACGCTTAGCGGAACAGGAGTTCGGACCGAACTTGGAGTACGCCACGCCGGCGAATGTGCGCGAGTTTCTGGAACGGCTTCAGCAGGAGGCGCTCCAGCAGTCCCGTGCGTCCCAATCCCGCTACGAGATGCCTGTGGAACACGCCCGCTCGTTCGAAGAGATTATCCGCGACTTCTTCGCACGCACCTTGGAGATGCCTGAAGAAGAAGCAGCGCCCCTGCTATGGCTGGTAGCACTCGAACTCGCTTATGCGGCGATTGAACTACACTACTCAGAGCAGTTAGACCCGCTCTTCCGCTCGCTGGACGATTGACGATGGCTATCGAAAAGCGCGGTTTGCAGAAATGTATCCACTGTGGGCTGTGCCTCCAAGCCTGCCCAACCTATGTGTCAACAGGTGAGGAAGCCGAGTCGCCCCGCGGTCGGATTTACCTGATGCGCCAAGCGGTGGAGGGGCGCTTAGAGTGGGAAGCGGTCAAACCCCACATCGACGCCTGCATGGGCTGTTTGGGATGTCAAACCGCGTGCCCGTCAGGTGTGCCCTATGTGAAACTGATTGAGGGCGCGCGTGCCGAGATCGAACGCCACGCCCGAACACCCTTCCAGCGCTGGATGCGCCAGCAGGCAATCGGCAACTTCACGAACCCGACCCGAATGCGCCTGATGTTAATGGCGGGGCGCGCGCTCCGAATGCGCTATGCCCCACGCTGGCTCGCACGGTTTCTCGGTGCGCCCGAATCGGCAGTGCGCCTGCCCAAACTGCCCCCCAAACGCTTTGTGCCCAAACCTGTCTATCCAGCGGGCTCGAACCCCCCCAAAGCGCGCGTGGGTCTGCTGGTGGGATGTGTGATGCAGGTGCTGTTCGGCTCGGTTCACGAGGCAACGATTCGGCTCTTAACTCTGGCGGGCTACGAGGTTCATCTGCCGAACGCAGGCTGTTGTGGCGCGCTCTGGGCACACAACGGCTACCCCGAACGCGCAGGAAAATGCGCACGCCGACTGATACGCGCCTTCAAGGAGATGGACTATGTGGTGGTGAACTCGGCGGGCTGTGGCTCCACGATGAAGGAGTACCACGAGATTCTCAAAGGCACACCTGACAAAGCCGAAGCAGAGGCGTTCGCCCACAAGGTGCGCGATGTGAGCGAACTGTTAGCCGAATCGGAGTTGCCCCCGCCCAACCAATCGGTTCCGCTCCGAGTCACGATTCATGATGCGTGCCACCTTGTTCACGGGCAGGGCGTCCGCGAGCAACCGCGCCACCTACTCAAGCGTATTCCCGATCTAGAGATTGTCGAGATGGATGGGGCGGAGATGTGCTGCGGCTCGGCAGGAATCTATAACTTGCTCCAGCCCCGCTTGGCAAAGGCGTCGCTCGAGCGCAAAATCGAGGCGATTCGCAAGACAGGCGCGCAGGTCGTCGTAAGTGCGAACCCCGGTTGCACCCTCTGGATAGCGCAAGGACTGCACGAAGCGCAGTTGCCTATCGAGGTACTCCACCCGACCGAGCTCTTGGCGCGGGCGTATGGCTAACCCGCTGAACTTCAGGGCCTACCGCTTCTTCGCCCACCGTTCGAACATCTCCAGTGCGCGGTCTCGGCTCTTGCTCAGCTCGATTTGGGGATGGGGATAGGTCTTGCCCAGCTCGATGCCCGCTTTCTCCAGAACCGCTTGGGGCGCTTCCCACGGCGCATGGATATACTCGGTGGGCAGGTTGGCTAACTCGGGTACCCACTGGCGCACATAGTCGCCGTTCGGGTCGAACTTGCGCCCCTGAATGACGGGATTGAAGATGCGATAGTAGGGCGCGGCGTCCGCCCCACAGCCCGCCGTCCACTGCCAGCCCAGCACATTGCTGGCGGGGTCGGCGTCGACCAGTGTGTCCCAAAACCACGCTTCGCCCAACCGCCAGTGGATGAGCAGGTTCTTGGTGAGCCACGAGGCGACAATCATGCGCACTCGGTTATGAAGCCAGCCGATACGCCACAGCTGGCGCATCCCCGCATCCACCATCGGGATTCCCGTGCGCCCCTTGCACCACGCTTTGAAAGCGGGTGTCTCCACATCGCTCCACGGAAAGTTCGCAAACTCAGGGCGCAAAGGCTGAGCCTGCGTGTAGGGGTGGTGATAGAGGATGTGGTAGCCGAACTCGCGCCAGCCGACTTCGCGCAGGAAATGTTCCACGCCCTTCGTCCACTTACCCTTGCTGTGGCGCAGAGTGGCGTGCCAAATCTGGCGCGGGGTGATTTCGCCGTGATGCAGGTGTGGCGAGAGGCGCGAAGTGGCGTCCAAATCGGGTCGGTCACGCAGGTCAGAATAGTCGTTCACCGCGTTCTCTAAGAACCAGTGGAGCCGTCCGTGCGCGCTCGCTTCGCCCGGTCGCCAAGTCTCGCGGAACCCGCCAGCCCAATCGATTTTGGGGAGCAGTTCCAGCCGTTCCAGCGGTTCCGATTCAGGCAGGGTGCTGGGTGGGGTGAGCGTTTTGGGCGCAGGCAGGGGTTCGGGCACGCGAACCACATTCAGCATCCGCTTCCAGAACGGCGTGAACACCGTGTAGGGCTGTCCTGCATCAGTGCGCACTTGGTCGGGGTCGTGCAGGAGATAGCTGGGAAACTCGCGCACTTCGATCCCGCGCTGGCGGAAGGTGCGGGTAATCTGTTCGTCGCGTGCCCACAGTTGGGGTTCGTAGCGTGTGTTCCAGTAGAGGGCGTCCGCACCCGTCTCGGTCAGCACCTGCTCCAGCACAGGCAGGCTCTTGGGCGCGCGTCGGATAATCAGCTCAACCCCGCGCTGGCGAAAACTCTGCTGGAGCGACTGCAGGGAGTGATGGAGCCACCACTTTCGCGCTTCGCCCGGCGCACGCTCGGCTTGTTCTTCTGGGGCGAAGATGAACAGGGGCACAACCGCCCCACGCTGGGACGCATAGTTCAACGCTGGGTTATCGGCAAGGCGCAAATCGTTGTGGAGCCATACAACGGTCGTTTTCATAGTGCTTTGAGGATACCCGTTCGCACCCCCCTAACATTCGGGTACAATCCTGCCATGTCCACACGCACCCGCGTGCTCAAGACCTACAAACTCTGGGTGAACGGCGCGTTTGTCCGAAGCGAGTCGGGGCGTACCTTCGAAGTGCGCACCGTTGGGGGCGATTTTCTGGCGAATGTGCCCCAAGCCTCCCGAAAAGACCTGCGTGATGCCGTCGAAGGCGCACAAAAGGCACAATCGGGCTGGGCAAAACGCACGCCCTACAATCGGGGGCAGATTCTGTACCGCGTTGCTGAGATGTTGGAAACTCGGCGCGACGCCCTCCGCACCGAACTGAGCCTCGCCACTCCCACCCAAGACCCCGATACCGAAATCGACCGCGCTATCGACCTGTGGGTTTACTACGCTGGCTGGAGCGATAAATGGGGCGCGCTCCTATCCACGCTGAACCCTGTGGCGATGCCGATGCACAACTTCACCCTGCCCGAACCGACGGGCGTGGTGGGGCTGGTCTGCCCCGAAAGTGCGCCGTTAGCCTCGCTGAGTGCCCTGCTGGCGCCGATAATCGTTTCGGGCAACACGGTGGTCGCACTCTTGCCCGAAAATGCGCCCACGGTCGGCTTGGCGTTCGCTGAGGTGCTGGCGACCTCCGACCTGCCTGGGGGCGTCGTGCAACTGCTTTCGGGACGCCACGCCGAACTGCTCCCCCATTTGTGCGGGCATATTGCGGTAAGTGCGCTGGATTTGTGCGGAGTACCTCCCCAACAGCGCGCCCCCTACGAAGAGCAAGCCAGCGAAAGCGTGAAGCGTATCGCCCATAGCCCCAACCCCGACCCCGAATTTTGGCTCTCCGAACGCGCACAAGGTCTGGACTGGATCGAACGCTTCGTGGAGTTCAAAACCGTGTGGCACCCTGTAGGATGGTGAAAGCATGACACGCACTCGACTGGCGATTGGCGTGGGCGTGGTGGTAATCCTGTTGATTGGGGTGCGCTTGATTCTCTCGTTGGCACAGCCCCAAGAGGTAGACCCACGCCAGCGTGTGCTGGAAATGTTCCGAATCGGCAAGGAGGCGTTCGAGAACGAAGATGTGGACGGGCTGATGAGCCTTGTGGGCGACGAGTTCACCTGGGGCGGGATGGATGCCCGACGCTTGCGGATGCAGTTAGTCTCTTTCTTCAAAAGTGTGGAAAACCCGCGCGCCGAGTACACCGAGCCGAGCATCGAGATATTCGGTGGGCGAATTATCGCCCGAACCCAAATCAAAATCCGATGGCGCGACAGCGGACCGAACGAGATGAACCTCGGACCGATGGAGATCGAACTGCGCAAAGTGCCCATTCGCAAGTGGTGGTTCCTGAGCAGTGAGGATTGGCGTGTGGTGCGTGTGGAAGGAATGGCGTGGGACTTTGGAATCTCCCTGCCTTGAGAGACGATGATGACCCCCGAACTCCAGCAGAAGTACGAACGCCTGAAGCAGACCCTGCGCGAGATGGGGAGCGTGGTGATTGGGCTATCGGGCGGGGTGGATAGCACTCTGCTGACCGCCGTCGCCTACGAAGTGCTGGGCGATAACTGTCTGGCGGTCATCGGCAACTCGGAAGCGTTCCCTGAAGGCGAAATTACCGAAGCGCTCGAACTGGCGAAGCAAATTGGCGTGCGCGTGCGCCTCGTCACGACCCATGAGCTGGAGAACCCCCACTTTCGGGTCAATCAGCCTGATCGGTGCTACCACTGCAAGACCGAGCTGTTCAGCATCCTACGCCGAGTGGCGGATGAGGAAGGTATCGCCCATATTGCTGACGGCTCCCACTTGGACGATACGGGCGACTACCGTCCTGGAATGCGTGCGGGCAAGGAATGGGGTGTGCACTCGCCCCTAATGGAAGCGGGATTCACCAAGTCGGACATTCGAGCGTTGGCGCAGGCGCTGGGTCTGCCGATATGGGATAAGCCCTCATTCGCCTGCCTCTCCAGCCGATTCCCCTATGGCACGGTGATTACGCGCGAACTGCTCAGCAAGGTCGACCGCGCAGAGCGGTATCTGCGTCAACTCGGTTTTCGGCAGGTGCGGGTGCGCCACCACGATACCATCCTGCGCATCGAAGTCGAACCCAACGACTTCGAGAAGGTGCTGGCACACGCCCAAGCGATTGTCGCCCATATGAAATCACTTGGCTACCTCTATGTTGCGCTCGACTTGGAGGGGTATCGCACTGGCAAGATGAACGATGTTTTGAAAGCTAACCTGCCTGTGGGCGCGCCTGCTGAGCCACCTCCACAATAGCGTCCAAGACTTCTACAACCTCCGTGTCAATCTCTTCAGGCGGGACATGTTGCGCCAAAATGTGGAAATCAGACTTTTGAAGTCGGTTTTGGAGATTAATTGCTTGGAAAAATTTCGCAAAGAGTGGCGTGAGAAACTCTTCGCTCACTTTCAACTCGCCTCCAAACGGGTCGGGTTTATTGAGCGTGCGTAGGGCACTTACTAACTGCTCAATTGCTAAGTTCATCTCCTCGACCCACTGTTCTCGGAAAAGTGCACCAAACTCTTTCTCAGCAAGGTAGCGCGCGTAGCTAAGAAGGGTTGTCCGCGTGCAAAGGTAGTTCTCTATCTCGCGCATACGCCAAGCGTGCATCTTCAGATTTGGGTCGGGAATAATCCCTTTCTCCAGTCGGTCAAACAGGGCGAACCCAACCAAGTCCGATTTCGCCTCACGCAGACCGTAGAAGTGGTCGATCGCCTTTCTCGGTTGATTGCCCACATACTTAACGAACGGTCGCTCCAGGTGGCTCTTTGCAGGGTGCTGAAGCGTGTTGGCAAACGCTTGTAAAATCGCCAAGTCGGTGGAGCCTTCCAAGTAAAGCACCCAACCTTTCTGTTCCGCCAAGTAATAGTCCTCGAAGCCGATATCGCGCAAGGCTTTGAGCAGTTGGTTTCCACGGTCGTCGATGCGGTGGGGGCGTCCGAGAAACGCAATCACGATATCGCGCTCTGCTGCCTCGTTGAGGAGGACTTCGGAGTGGCTCGCTGCGAGGATTTGGCTCTCAGTCTGCTCGGCAACTTCGCTCAACACTTGGTAGATTTGGCGCTGACGCAGAATCTCCAGATGGGCGTCTGGCTCGTCCAGTAAGATGACCGACTTCGGGTTTGCGTACATATGTGCCAACAACAGCAGGGTTTGTTGCTGTCCCCTTCCACACGAGACCAGCTCAAGGCGCGTGCTTCGGTCACGGTAGTACAGCTGAATCTCGCCTCGCTCAGGTATGTAGGTGGGGGTTTCTAACTGCGTGCCGAAGAGACGCTCAATCGATTGGCAAACCTGTCTCCAGTTGTCGGGGCTACTTTCATACACTTGATAACACAAGTTTCTCAGTACTTCCGCTGTGCGTCCCTCTCCCAATCGAACGGCGATAGCCCCCCGCTGGAGAAGTGGTTCATTGGTGGTGAGACCCGACATCGGGGGCAGATAGGCAATCTGAACCGTGCGAACAACCTCAGGTACAGGGAGACGCCTATTACCCTCCAGCGCAGGTTTACAGTAAAGCGACTGTTCGTTTGCGTAGAGGAACTCGAACCCTGCTTGCCAAGCCCCTTCCTGAGCCTCGCCTTCCACCCAAATCTCGATGGGCAGATTCTGATTGGCAGAGAGCCGAGTGCGCAGGCGGTTCCAAAGTAGTCTGGCGCTGGGCACAGGGATACTCACCAACTCATGGCGCAGAAGCGTCACACCTCGCGTGTTCGAAGGGACTTCTCTTGCACCCCGCTTCTCGATCCAGCGCTTCAAACCAGCATTCCAGAGTGCTAACGCTTGCAGGGCGGAGGTCTTGCCCGAGTTGTTGGGTCCTATCAGCACCACGCGTTGCCCTAACTCGATATCGACCTCTTCAAAGAGTTTGAAGTTGCGCACGCTGAGCCGTGTGAGCATTTTCGCGTGGATTGTACCCGCTTCAGAACAGGTTTTCGCGAAGTCGGCAGATTCTACTTCGCGCTTGGTGAAGCGCGGTCTCACCCTTCAGTTCAATAAGCGCTGAATCCGCCTCGGAGGTGGTATAATCGCCTACAGGACTCCAGAGTGATTAGGGCTGGGGTATAATCTCAGAAGGAGGAAAAATATGAGAACCTTAGGATTAGCACTCGCAATTGCCGTCGCAAGTTTCCTGTTCACCAGCTCGGCACTGACGCAGGGACAGGAGAAGTCCTGTTGTAGCGATAAGAACACCGCCACCGTCGCATCGGAGCAGAAGTCCTGCTGTAGCGACAAGAACACCACCACCGCATCGAACGAAACGAAGTCCTGCTGTGGAAACTGCAACTCGGAGAAGAATGCCAAAGCCACCCAAGCCCAAAATAAGCCCAAAAACGAAGTGGTGCGTTGTCCCGTGACGAACCGCGTGGTGCGCAACTTGGACAAGGCGCCCCGCACAGTCCTGAATGGGAAGACCTACTACTTCGCAAACTGGCAGGCGTTCCGCGAGTTCCGCGCAAACCCCAGCAAGTATGTCCAGCGCGAGCAAGTGCGCACCGTTTCGGCAACCACCCAAACCCAATCCTGCTGTGCCGATAAGACAACGACCGCTGAGATGGCAAGCAAGCCGTCCGACAAGCTCATCTGCCCTGTGTCAGGCGAAGAGATTGAGCTGGCAAGCGCTGTGCAGTTTGAGTACAACGGTAAAGTCTACTACACCTGTTGCAACGGCTGCAAGAGAAAGTTCTTAGCCGACGCCGAGAACTACGCGAAGAAGGCGGAGCAGCTCTCGGCTCTGCAAGGAAAGCCCGCTACCACGAACACCAATTGACGCGGAGAGAGAAGCCGACGGAGACCAATCGGGCAGGGAGTTTCTCCCTGCCCGTTTCGGTTTAGGCGTGAGCCAGTGCCTGATCCAAGTCGGCGATGATGTCCTCGATATCCTCGATACCGACCGACAGGCGAATGAAGTCGGGTGTGACGCCTGTGGACTCCTGCTGTTCAGGCGTGAGTTGGCGGTGGGTGGTGCTGGCAGGGTGGATAATCAGCGATTTCGCATCGCCGATGTTGGCAAGATGCGAGTGGAGCTTCACATTTTGAATCACGCGCACTGCCGAGTCATAGCCACCCTTGACACCGAAGCCCACAATCGCCCCCTGCCCTTTCGGCAGGTACTTCTTCGCCAACTCGTAGTAGGGGCTGGTGGGCAAGCCCGGATAGTTCACCCAAGCGACCTTCGGATGCTCGCTAAGCCACTGAGCGAGCTTGAGCGCGTTCTGGCTGTGGCGTTCCATTCGCAGGTGGAGCGTCTCCAGACCCTGCAGGAACAGGAAGGCGTTGAAGGGCGAAATCGCAGGACCCAGGTCGCGCAGGAGTTGGGCGCGCACCTTGATGATATACGCCATCGCGCCGAACGCCTCACGGAAGTTCAGCCCGTGATAGCTGGGGTCTGGCTCGGTAATCTGGGGGAACTTGCCGTTGTCCCAGTTGAACTTGCCCGAGTCGACAATCACGCCCCCGATGCTGTTGCCGTGTCCGCCGATAAACTTGGTCGCCGAGTGGACAACAATGTCGGCGCCCCACTCAAACGGGCGCAGGAGTGCAGGGGTGGGGATGGTGTTGTCCACAATCAGCGGGATACCGTGCTCGTGCGCGATGTTCGCAATCGCCTCAAAATCGTGGACATCGAGCTTGGGGTTGCCGATTGCTTCGATGTAGAGCGCACGGGTCTTGGGCGTAATCGCACGGCGGAAGTTTTCGGGGTCGCGCGGGTCGACGAAATGAACGGTAATGCCGAACTTCTGGGGGAAGGTGTACTTGAATAGGTTGTAGGTTCCCCCATACAGGCTGGTGGTGGAGACAATCTCGTCGCCCGTGTCGGCGATTGCCAGAATAGCGAGTGTCTCTGCCGCTTGTCCCGACGCCACTGCCAGCGCGCCGACACCACCTTCCAGCATTGCCATGCGGCTTTCAAAGACCCCTTGCGTGGGGTTCATGATGCGCGTGTAGATAAAGCCAGGCGTTTTTAAGTCGAACAAGCTTGCTGCGTGGTCTACGCTATCGAACAGATACGAAGTGGTCTGATAGATAGGCACCGCTCGCGAGCCAGTGGCGGGGTCTGGCTCCTGCCCGCCGTGAACGCAGAGCGTGCCAAAGTGCAACTGTCGTTCCTCCATAGTGCTTCTACCTCCGAGTGCTAAAGTATACCTGTGTTCTACGAGCGCAGTGCGTATCTTGACTATGTAAGGGGAGTGGGGAGTGGGGAATATGAGAGCAGTGGGCAGTCGTGGCTTGGGCATCTTGCCCATACAGCACACAGGCGAGACGCCCGTGCTACGCTTGTGTGGCTTGGGCATCTTGCCCATATTGCACACAGGCAAGAGACCAGCCCTACATTCGGAACACTCCGAACTTGGTATCAGGGATTGGCGCGTTGCACGCCATCGACAGTCCCAGCGCCAGCACCGTGCGCGTATCGGCTGGGTCGATAATACCGTCGTCCCAAAGCCGTGCCGTGCTGTAGTAGGCACTACTCTCCTCAGCATATTTCTCCAAGATGGGCTTCTTGAATGCCTCCTGCTCCTCCTCGCTCATCGTCTGCCCCTTAGCAGAGAGCTGGTCGAGCTTGACCGTGAGAAGCACATTCGCCGCTTGTTCCCCGCCCATCACCGAGATTCGGGCGTTGGGATACATCCAGAGCAGGCGGGGCTGATAGGCGCGCCCACACATCGCGTAGTTGCCTGCGCCATAAGAACCTCCGATAATCACGGTGAACTTCGGCACTTGGGCGTTCGCCACCGCCATCACCATCTTCGCACCGTGCTTAGCAATCCCTTCGTTCTCATACTTCTTGCCCACCATAAAGCCCGTGATGTTTTGCAGGAACACAAGTGGGATGCGCTGTTGGCAACAGACCTCGATGAAGTGTGCCCCTTTCTGCGCGCTCTCCGAGAACAGAATGCCGTTATTGGCGATGATGCCCACAGGGAAGCCGTGAATGTGCGCAAAGCCACACACGAGCGTCGTGCCGAAGCGCGCCTTGAACTCCACAAATCGGCTCCCGTCCACAATTCGTGCAATCACCTCGCGCACTTCGAACGGTTGGCGTGGGTCGCGGGGCAGAATGCCGTAAATCTCGGTGGGGTCATACAGCGGGTCTTCGGGTGGGGCGAGTTCAAACGGATACTCCTTCTTGATATTCAGGTGGGCAATCAGGTCGCGAGCAATCTGGATGGCGTGCGTGTCGTCTTCAGCGAAGTAGTCCGCCACGCCAGAGAGGCGCGTATGCACATCGGCGCCCCCCAGCTCCTCTGCCGTGACCACCTCGCCCGTCGCCGCTTTCACAAGGGGCGGACCACCGAGAAAAATCGTGCCCTGTTGCTTGACGATAATCGTCTGGTCACTCATTGCGGGCACATACGCGCCCCCAGCCGTACAAGACCCCATCACGATTGCAATCTGGTGGATGCCCCGCGCCGACATCTGCGCCTGATTGTAGAAGATGCGTCCGAAATGGTCGCGGTCGGGGAACACCTCTGCTTGAAGTGGCAGAAACGCCCCGCCCGAATCGACCATATAGACGCAGGGCAGGCGGTTCTCCATCGCAATCTCTTGGGCGCGCAAGTGTTTCTTGACGGTGATGGGGAAGTAGGTTCCGCCTTTCACGGTGGCGTCGTTGGCGACAATCATGCACTCCTTGCCGTGCACGACCCCAACCCCTGCCACCACCCCTGCGCATGGGGCGTCGTTGTTATACATCCCGTAGCCTGCAAGGGGCGCAATCTCCAAGAAGGGGGTATCGGGGTCAATCAGCGCATCGATGCGTTCGCGGGCGGTGAGTTTATTGCGGGCGCGGTGCTTGGCGAGCGCTTCCGCGCCTCCCCCTGCTCGTGCCCATTCCAACGCCTCTCGGTACTCTTTGAGCAGGGTCTCATAGTGCGCGCGGTTCGCCTGAAACTCCGGGTCGCTGGTGCGAATCGTGCTGTGTAGAACGCTCATCGGGTTTGGAGTTCGGCACGGGGAGTGGGAATCCTGCTCAGGCGCAGTTCACCTCGTACCGTGTCCAAAAGCCTCCTCTATCGAGCTCAGCATTTCGTGTGCTAACTCATCCGAAAGTATGCCGAAACATTTCAGGAGTGGTGCGCTCGCCTCCTGATGGATATGTTCGAATTCTTCAACAAGTTGCCTGCGCTGTTTGGGAGTTAGTACCACCTCCAGTACTAAGTTCAGGTCTTCCCGTGTTGCTTCACTTGGGTTGCGTAGGATGTGTATCAATCGCTCACGCTCCTCGCTCTTGAGTTGGCGAAATCGGCGCGCTAAACTTCGTTCCCTATGATGAGATTTGTTCACCACTCACGGGATTATACCTCTCCGCCTTTACGCATTGATACTGCTTCGTTATACTCCGCCCTGTTCTCAAAAAGGGCAAGCTGAGCGTTATCAGTTGAGGTTTCAACACTGTTTTGTTGCCCATTCTCTTTATAAAGTGTGTCGAACGCTTGGAGCGCACGCTCGAACCAACTGTAGCTAACCTCGCTATGCTCTGCTAAACCGCTTGCTGAACGCAACAGTTCCCCCACATAGTGGAGAAACACAAGGTTGCGTCGGCTGTGTCCTCCGTACTTGCCCACAATCTCGGTTGCCCGACTGAGCGCATCAACAGGCGATTCGGGAAGAGTAGCGTGAGGCTGAAGCACTTTTTGACACACAATCACCAAGTCCATATCTAAAGCCTGCTTGTTGCGAATATGGGGATTGACTCGGTACTCGCTCTGAACGGCGAAGTAGTCCGCAATATGGAAACCGCTTCCTACCACAGCGTTGAAAATCACCCACCACGCTTCAGGCTTGGTATGGTGAAAAGTGAAAATGAGCTGGCCCTCGTCCTTCAAGACGCGATGGCATTCTCTAAACACGGAACGAAGCAGTTCAAGATACTGTTCTTCACTCTTACCCATCCCTTTATTGACAATCGCTTCTTGTTCAGTTGGAACCAACTCTGCTGAAAAGCAGGGGCAAGATACTAAACGAGACAACCATACATAGAAGAAGTTGGATAGCTCTGAGTAATGGATGCTATCGTAATACGGTGGGTCTGTAATGACGAAGTCCACCGACTTATCGGGAACTTCTGGGAGATGAGATGAGTCCCGACAGAAGAGCAGAGCTCCTCTCGGCGTCTCCCGAAGCGACTCGAACGAGTCAACAAAAGTGGCGGATACACGCTCTTGCCTCATCAGAATCGTGACAACCTGCCCAGAAGAGTCCTTGTATCGCTCGAAGGGCACTTGTGCATAGCGTTTTGCATTCTCGTAGCGCTTATAGCAGTTCACGAAGGTTCCCGCCCCTTCTTCAAAAGCACCCCAGACGGCGTTTTCCACAGGGGTTGTTGTGAGCGGAAGCGCGTGGTAGTTGAAAAGATGATGGAGCTTGCGGTTAGGATAGTTGTAGGGAGTCATCATATTATTGTATTCGAGCATATTAGAAAGTATATTATAAAAAGAATTGCGATATTCCTCTACCTCTATCTCTTGTATCGCTTCTATGAGATAGTTCAACGCCAGTATCTGGCGCGGGTTGAACACATCTCGGTAGTGAGTATAACCGTGTTGAATCCAACGCCGTGATGAAGACCCCATCGGTATCGCTTGATGCGGGACTATCAAATGAGCCTTCCTGCTCTCGTACTCTTCTTCTGCCCTTTTGAGCATCGCGCAGTCTTCTTTGTCCAGCGCTTTGTAGAGACGCGCTTGACAGCAGGAACACCAATACTCTATCGCAATAGGTATGTCTGAGAGTCGCTTACCCTTTCGTATAGTCTCAAGAAGAGTCTGATGAGAATTACATTTAGAACACCGATATTTGCCTTGGTCGTAGGTTCCTTCATAGGGATTGAAGCGATTCTCACATTCGGGACACTGCGCTTCTCCTGCACCTCCCCATAGGAACACCGACAAACATTCTGGACAAAACACGGTTGCTGGGTTTTGCGGGGAAAGGGGGCGGTTTCGGCTATGACCCTCATTGAGCAAGGTGCGCTTGTAAAGCGGTACTGGTCGGTTGCACTGTGCGCAGGGAATCGAACGAACCCAGAAAACATAGAGCGTATCAGCAGAGTTTCCACAGTGTACACAGCGTGTTCGATAGAGCGATTTAATACGCTCTCCTGCAGTGTGCTCTAAAAACGAGAAGTAGGCTCGGAGTTTTTCCAAGTCAATCGGCTTGAGGGTCTCACGCACGACCCAATACGCTACAGGATTCAGGTCGCAACCAATCACTTTTGCGCCTAAACGGTTTGCTTCAACAAGCGTAGTACCCCCACCCATAAATGGGTCAAGGATAACAAGGTCGCTTAGGTCGTGTGCGGAAAAATAGGACGATTTAGGCGAAAGATTGCCTGCCGAGTCGGTTTGGAAAAGAGTCTCCCTTAATTCGGGACAGGTTGCCAGCAGAATGATGGATCGAAAGAGCGTACCAGGGCGCCTTGCCCACCACTTATGAAGCGAGTAGATGGGGCGATAGTGCTGACGCTTGCCCGTCTCGTCTTGAGCCAATTTGCTAATAATCTGCTCCGTGGTCAAATCTCCGACGAAGCGCAAGAGGGTCTCACTCATCTGGCTCCCAGAAGGGACACTCTGTGTCGGGTTGGGGTATTCGATCATATCCACGCTCCTGATAAAACTCGGTAAAGGTCTCGCTGAATGGAAACTCGATGTTAAACTCACGAGTCAAGTTCTGGAGAACTGTTTTGCCCAAATTATCTTCTCGGTTGGGGTCAAGGGCGCGACTGTACCATTCTATCAGTTGACCTTCTGTGATGATTCCTCGAACCCTCTGACCCAATTGCTGACAAACTCGCTTAACTACGGCTTTTTCTGCATCTTTACAAACAATCACAAGTTCTTCTGCGCTCACCTCCGTCGCAACTTCCTCTGCGAACTCATCAGAAAGCGATATGTGCTTAACCTGAACGGCAGGACCGAAGTTTGCCCACATATCCAGCCCGCGATCTGCCGCATTTGCGACGCCTGCACGGTAGAGGCGACCCTCAATGGTCCGAACGGGATTGTTAAGGTCTAATCCGATGAGTAGACGGCTGAACTCTTCGAACTCTTGAAGCAGTTTCATCTTCTGGGTGTTTACAGAAATTTGAATCTGAATTTCAAGATGATGCAGAAGCGCACTAAAAAGGGCATACACTACAATTTCATAAGCTTTGTCAATGCTTCGACTGACTCCCCTGTCTTTTCTAAACATATTAAGAAACTCTTCCAACGCGAAACGATATTTGCTCTGAGAACAGTCTAATAAATATCGCTTCATTTTTATTATAGACTTCTGTATAATGTAAATTTCTGGTAAATATATCTCTCCACGACTCCACCGAAAGCGTTATTAATTTCAGCAAGCACTCTCAAAAAGTCAGGTGGCACTGCGTTCTCATCGAACAGGTTATCTTGGAATTTCTGGGATGAAGTGGATACCTGCCCAATCAATCGGCGTGAAACGATATCGCGCCAACGCTTTGACGAGTTTCGGTAGTTCTCAACATTACCCAGTGCGTCTAATGTCATCCCGTCCTCTGCCGTACGCACACGATAGAGTATCTCTGCAACTTGAATCGGCTTGTACATCGCAACTCTCTGCTTTGCGATGAACCTGTCGAGTCGTTCCTTTGCTTGCCTCAGGGTGCTCGAATCCATTCTACACTATAGGATACCCTATCGATACTACCCATAGGACACAGACCTTTGGGATATACTACCTGTTGATTGCGTGAAGAGACCACAGATGGTTTCCTATTCCCACTAAGAGCCTCACCTATCCATTTGGCTCACACCTTGATCGGCTCGGTCTCGGTGCGTTGGACATGCTCTAAGACCTTGTCGAGCAGGGCGTCGGGGGTGATGCCGTCGGCTTCCGCCTCGAAGTTCAGAAGCACGCGGTGGCGCAAGGTCGGCTTCAGCGCACGAGTCACATCCTCACGCGCTGCATTATAACGCCCATCCAACAACCCATACACCTTGCTCGCAAGGATCAGCGTCTGTGCCCCGCGCGGGCTGGAACCGTAGCGCACATATCGATTGACTTCGGGCGAAGCGTAAGGCGAACCCGGATGGGTCGCAACGATAAGCTTGAGCGCGAAATCCTGCACAGGGCGCGCAATCGGCACTTCGCGCACAATCCGTTGCATCTTCAGTAGGGTCTCACGGTCTGCCACCACTTCGGGCTGGGGCGTCTCGGCTCCTGTGGTGCGGTCGACAATCTCGCGCAACTCGTCCAGCGTTGGGTAGCCGACCAGTATCTTGAAGAAGAAGCGGTCTAACTGCGCTTCGGGCAGGGGATAGGTTCCTTCCTGCTCGATGGGGTTCTGCGTCGCCAGAACCCAGAAAGGCGGTTCGAGCGGATAGCGCTTACCCCCGACCGTTACTGCCTGCTCCTGCATCGCTTCCAGCAGAGCCGATTGGGTTTTGGGCGTGGCGCGGTTGATTTCGTCTGCCAGCACGATGTTGGCGAAAATCGGTCCAGGGCGGAAGGCGAAGGTGCGTGCGCCGGTCTCGCTCTCGGCAAGGATGTTCGTGCCTGTGATGTCGGCGGGCATCAGGTCGGGCGTGAACTGGATGCGCGCGAACTGCAGGTTCAACGCTTGAGCCAGCGTGCGCACGAGCAGGGTCTTGCCCAAGCCCGGCACTCCTTCCAGCAGGGCGTGCCCTCCCGCGCAGACCGCCACCAGCACATTCTCGACGACCTCCTCCTGCCCGACGACCACACGCGCAACCTGAGTGCGGAGCGCCTCGAACTCTTGACGAAACCACTCGGCGACCTGCTTGCCGTCTTCCATCATCTTACTTGCCTCCCGATTGGAGCGATTCGAAGTAGCGCTTGACCCGCTTGCGCTCGGCAGGGGGAACTTTTTGCTGGCTCAGTGCTTGCTCCGCCTTCTTCTGATAGGTGGGGAGCGCACGGCTCAGGGGAATCGAACTGCCACCAGGCACGGGGGGCGCCTCGAACTCGACATAGTCTGCTGGACCGGGCAGAAGCGGTTCACTGCCTTGCAGGGCTTGGTCTTTCATCGGGATTTTGAGTTCGGGCTGTTTCTCGCCCTGATTGAACATCTCAGGCTGACCGAAGTAGTCGCCCTTGTCCCACACCTGTCCCTGCCTGATACCGCCCCCTCCCATGCCGGGCATCATGCACATTCCCAGCCCTGTACACGCGCCGTTGCACTGGTTCAGCTCCTTGAGTTGCTTCACTTGCTCCAAGATTTGCTTGGCGAGCTCGTGGATTTGCTCGTCGGTCTTATATTTCTCGGCGAGCTCTTCCAGCCTCTTCTCCAGCTCTTGGAGTCGCTTTTCGATTTCCTCTTGGTTCAGTTGGCGTTGTTGGGGGTCTTGCTCGCGCTGTTGCTGTTGCATCTTTTCGGCAAGTTTGCGCAGGTGTTCCATCGCCTCTTTGAAGGCGGGGTCGTTATAGAGTTTGCGCAGGAACTCGCGTGCCTGCTCTGAGAGTTTCAGGGCACGGATTTGTTGTTGGAGTTGCTCCATCTGTTTTTTGAGTTGCTCCATCTGCTCTTGGCTGAGTGGGTTGCCCTGTGCGTCCTTGCCCGACTGGAGTTGACGCTGAAGCTCTTGCAGTTGGCGTTCCAGTTCGTTGAGTTGGCTCTGGATGTTATTGGCGTTGGGGTTTTGGAGCGCGTTCATCGTGGCTTGGAGTTGGCGCAGTTGGCGTTCTAACTGCTGGCGTTGCGCACCTGTGAGCGGTCTCCCCTGAAGGTCTTTGCCCGATTGGAGTTGCTGTTGGAGTTGATTCATCTGGTTTTGGAGGTCGCGCATCGCATCGCTGAGTTGTTGCTGTTGCTTCTGGGCGAGTTGCTCTAACTGTTCGCCAGCGGTCTTCGCCTTGTTGGCGGCTTGCTCCATCCGCTCGGTGTTTTTCTGTTCCAGTTTGCGCGCATCCTCCAAGATTTGGTTATAGCGCAGGAGCGCCTCGCGCTTGTCCATCTTGGCTTCGCGGGCGCGCTTGTTATACAGTTCCACATTCTGGGCGATGCGCTTGGCTAACTCGTCGGCGTCGGGTTTTTTCGCCTCCTCCAAAATCGGCTTGGCGACCTCCTTGACCTCTTCTGCTGACTGCTGGATTTGCTTCTGTTCCTCGCGTCGTTCGGGCAGGGCGACCGCCAGCAGTTGTGGCAGGAAGTGCATAAACAGCATCAGTGCCACCGCTCCCAAGAAAAGCCCCTGCCACCGCCCGAACCGATAGCGGAAGATTTGACGCGGGTCGGCGTTCGTTAGGGCGTTCTGGGCGTCTTCGTGCAGGGGGACATCAAATAGGTGTTGCGCGTCGGTATGTTCTAATGCGGTCTGCAGGCGGTCTTTGAGTCCGGCGCGTCGGTCAATCAGTTGTGCGACCGCGAGGTCGGGGATTCGGAACACCAGCGCGCGCCCAATGCCCAGCAGAATTCCGATCAAGACACAGAGCGGGAGCCAATAGGTCGGCACGATGAGCCAGCCCATCCAGTCGGCAAGGCTCAGCACAGTTGCGACCAGCGCGCCCGCAGTGCCTCCAATTGCGCTGAAACGCCACGCCAAAAGACCACGCACCCGTCGGCGATAGGGACGGAGCCGATCTACCCATTCAGCCACTTGTAGTGCCATCGCTACACCCCACTGTTGGATTCTACACGAATATAATACCTCCTGCTTCCGCAAAATGACGCTTCAGGGTACAATTGCCACACCAATCGGGACTATGGAGGTAAAAAATGGTTGACACCAGCGATTTCCGCAGTGGACTGAACATTATTGTAGACGATGAAATCCATACCGTGCTGGAGTATCAGCAGTCGCATCAGGGGCGTGGCAGTGCGATTGTGCGTGTGCGTCTGAAGCGTCTGCGCGACGGCGCGATTTTTGAGCGAACCTTCAAGTCGGGCGAGCGGTTCCCCCAAGCCTACCTAGAGCGCAAGCAGATGCAGACCCTCTACCGAGATGGCGAAGACTGGGTCGTGCTGGACCCGTTCACCTTCGACCAAATCCATGTGCCGATTGCGCAGTTCGGGGAGGGCGCCAAGTTCCTCAAGGACGGGATGGATGTCTACCTGCTCTACTACAACGACCAGATTGTGGGCGCGGATGTGCCCGATTTCGTGGAGTTAGCGGTCGCCGAGACCGACCCGAACTTCCGAGGCGACACCGCTTCGGGCGGTTCAAAGCCTGCTAAGTTGGAGACGGGCGCGGTAATCCAAGTGCCGTTTCATATCGAAGTAGGCGATGTGCTGAAAGTGAACACGCGCGAGGGCGTCTATGTGGAACGCGTGCGCAAGGGAGGTGGCTAAGCGTGAGACCCCTGCCCGAAAATCCTGAGGCGTTCACCGACCAGATTGCCGAGCTGACCGAACGCCACCTAAACCCCGGCTTGGCGAAGGTTCTGCGGTTCGCAGGGCTGGGCGTGGAGTGGTACGCTGAGGGATGCTATATCTGGGACGCGCAAGGGCGCAAGTTTCTGGACTGTCTCGGCGGATATGGCATGTTCGCACTAGGACACCGCCACCCGAAGGTGGTGGAGGCGGTCAAGCGTCAGCTGGATGCGATGCCGATGCCCAGCAAAATTATGTTCAACGCGCCCCAAGCCCAGTTAGCCGAGCGTCTGGCGCAACTCTTGCCCGGCGACTTGCAATATTCCTTCTTCTGCAATTCGGGCACGGAGGCGGTGGAGGGCGCCATCAAACTCGCACGCAAGACCACTGGACGGCTCAAGATGGTCAGCACCATCGGCAGCTACCACGGCAAGACGATGGGGAGCCTCTCTGCCAGTGGGCGTGAAGTCTATCGCAAGCCGTTCGACCCGCTCCTGCCAGGCTTTGTGCATGTGCCGTTTGGGGATGCTGACGCCGTTGCCCAACAGATGGACGACCAGACCGCAGGCGTGATTGTAGAGCCGATTCAGGGGGAGGGGGGTATTCGAATCCCACCTGACGACTACCTACCCCGCCTGCGCGAACTATGCGACCGATATGGCGCGCTGTTGCTGATCGACGAAGTGCAGACTGGGCTGGGACGCACGGGCAGATGGTGGGGCGTCGACCATTCGGGTGTGCGCCCTGATGTGGTCACGCTGGCGAAGTCGCTCGGTGGGGGTGTGCTTCCCATCGGTTCCTTCTCAGCGCGTGCCGACCTGTGGGAAGAGATGTTCAGTGAGAACCCACTCCTGCACACCAGCACCTTCGGTGGAAACGAGCTAGCGTGCGTGGCAGGGCTGGCGACCCTGCAAGTCATTGAGGAGGAGGGCTTGGTGGAGAACGCCCAGCGCGTCGGCGAGAAACTGATACAGGGTCTGCGCCAAGTGCAAGCCGAGTATCCCGACTTTATCCAAGAGGTGCGTGGACGTGGGCTGATGATTGGCGTGGAGTTCCACGAGGCAGACTTCGGCGAGCTGACCATCACGAACATGATTCAGCGTGGGGTTATCGCTGCGTACACGCTGAACAACCCGAAGGTCATTCGAATGGAGCCACCGCTCATCCTGACCGAAGCCGACGCCGAGTTCGCCCTGCAGGTGTTCGCCGAGTCGGTCGTCTCAGCGCGCGAACTGGTGCAGATGGTGCTGGCGTAGAGTAGGCACGGGCGAGACGCCCGTGCTACGCTTAGCTCATCACTTCGATGAGGTCGTAGACACCGTCGCCGTGCCGACTGAGCACGCAGACGCGGTTGGTGTCGGCGTCGTGGAAGATGTAGAAGGGAGCGTCTTCCAGTTCGGCTTGCTCCAGCGCTTCCTCGACGCTCATCGGCTTGAGGCTCAGTCGGCGCGTGGCGCGGATGGTGGGACCTGTTCGCTCCTCTTCCTCTTCCGTTTCGGCAAGCGTGGCGACTTCGGGGAACGGCTCTTCCTCACGATTGTTGCGCCCACGCCCCCGCTGGAGTCTCTCCTTATAGCGCGAGAGTTGATGCTCTAACGATTGAACGACCGCATCGACCGCCGCACGGAACTCAGGCTGATGCTCTTTGATGTAGAACTGGTGCCCGTCGGCGTCGACATGCACCGTGACATAGTGTTGCCCGCGCAGGAGTTCGTAGGTCACTTCAAGGCTCCAGATTTTGTGGAAGAAGCGCGCCAGTTTCTGGAGTTTCTTGCGCACATAGGCTTTTTCTGACTCGCTCAGTTCTTGGTGCGGGCTTCGAAAGACCACATCGCTGATTTCGACCTGTTTGCGTTGTGCTTTACTCATCGGGGTTCCTCCTATGGGTGCGTTTGAGGGTGGCGACAGCGTGGCAAGCGATGGCACGCCGTTCTCCCACCGAATCCATGCCCTCGTTGGTGGTCGCTTTGAGGCTCACCTGTTCGGGCAAGACCTGCAAGGTTTTGGCTATCTGATAGCGCATCTTGGGCAGGTAGGGGGCGAGTCTGGGCGCTTCTGCCAGCACCATCGCATCGAGGTGGACAATCTCCCAACCGTGTTGGCGCACTTGCTCGCCCACCTGTTCGAGCAAGAGCAGGCTGGAGCAGTCTTTCCAGCGCGGGTCGGTGTTAGGGAACAGGTGTCCAATATCACCCAGAGTGCTGGCGCCCAGCATCGCATCGCAGAGGGCGTGCAGAATCACATCGGCGTCCGAATGTCCTTTCAGCCCGTGAGTGTGCTCCACCTCGATACCGCCCAGCATCAGTTTGCGCCCCTCTGTCAGCGTGTGAATATCATACCCTATCCCTGTGCGCACCTCGTTCGGTTCGCCTGTCATCAACCGAATTAGTTCCAAGTCCTCTGGGGTGGTGAGTTTGAGGTTCTTGGGGTCGCCATGCACCAGCTGGACAGGGTAGCCTGCCTTTTCCAGCAGACTGGCATCGTCGGTAGCAGAGAGGTCGCCTTGCTGACGTGCCCGATTGTGTGCCTCGCGGAGCCAATCGGCTCGGAAGATTTGGGGCGTCTGCACTCGATAGAGCGACTCGCGCGGGACGGTCTGTTCCACACGCCCTTCGGAGTCGGCGCGCTTGAGGGTCTCTGCAACAGGCAGGGCGGGCACGGCGGTTCCATACTGACGTGCGGTTTGGATGAGGCGGTCTAAGAGTTCTCGGCTCACGAGGGGGCGTGCGCCATCGTGAATAGCGATGAGTTCGACATCGGGTGGAAGTGCCGAGAGGGCGTTGGCGACGGTCTCTTGACGGGTTGCACCGCCGAGTTCGAGGATATAAGCCCTCACCCCCTGCCCCTCTTTCACACTGGGGACGAGAGCAACTTCTATCCCCCTCCCCTCCAAAAACTCTTGGAACCGCTCCCGTTGACCGGGCGCAACCACAAGGCTCACCGCATCCACCTTAGGATGACAGTAGTGGCGCCAGAACGCATGCCACCAGATTGGCGCACCTTGCAAAGGCTCCCACACCTTGTCGGTCTTACCGTACCGGACGCCGCTTCCTGCCGCCAGGATAAGAGCGTGGAGTGTAGTCATGGTCGGTTGTGCCATCGGAGGGTTTCGGTTCGGCAAAGAGCATCTTCCCGCGCGTGGACTGCAACACGCTGGTGACTACCACATCAATCGCTTGGTTCAGATAGGGCTTACCGCCTTCCACCACTACCATCGTGCCGTCTTCGAGATAAGCGACGCCCTGTTCGGGTTCCTGCCCCTCTCGGATGGGGATGACGGTGAGCTCCTCGCCGGGCAGGACATGGATACGCACCGCTTCGGCGAGCTCGTTGATGTTCAGCACGCGCACACCCTGCAGTTCCGCCACGCGGGTCAGGTTGTGGTCGTTGGAGACGATGTCGGCGCGCATCGCTTTTGCCAGCCGAACCAGTCGAGCGTCCACCTCGTCGCCTGTGTGGGGTGCAAGTCGGTCTTGAGTGCGCACCTCCAGCTCCGCTTCCTGTTGGAGTTGGCGCAAGACCTCCAGCCCGCGTCGCCCGCGCGCTCGGCGGAGGGGGTCTTCCGAGTCGGCAATATGCTGAATCTCGTCCAGCACGAAGCCCGGCACATAGAGCTTGCCTTCCACAAAGCCCGTACGCACAATATCGCGGATGCGCCCGTCAATAATCACGCTGGAGTCCAATATCTTGATCCCTCTCGAACGGCGCGACATCTGGGCGGTGAGCGGGAGATAGTCCTTCATACTCAGGAAGCTGACCACGCTCAGATAGACCAGCACCACGAACACCAGCAGTGCCAGTGCCCAGCCGAGCCGTGCTTCACCGATTGCCGAGAGCAGGGGATAGAGCGCGAAGGTAATCACCGCAGCGGAGGCGATACCCAAACCGATGGCGAGCTTCTCATCGGGTTCCGCCTCTTCCAAGTGGCGCGCCACCCGCGAGAGCAGTTGGAAACTGTGATTGGCAACCAGAATGCCCATCAACATCCCCGCTGTGGTCAGTCCAATTCGTGTCCACAGGGGCGAGATGCGCGTCGTGCCCTCCGCCAGCCAGTTATCCACCGCCCGCAGGAAGGGGTCTGCCAATAAAAAGCCTATCGTCGCAAAAAGCACCATTCCTACAGCCAGAAAGAGCCAGTACATCAGGCGGTGGATTGTCATCGTGTGCCTCCTTATGAATTATACGCTCTCGCGCCGAAAAAGTAGCACCTATTCCCAGCGGTGATAGGCAGGATGTCCGGGTTTGACTGCCACGAACACACCCCGACAGGTGGCGCACACCGTGCCGTCTGAGCTGAGTTCGCCCTCGACCGTGACTTTGGAGCCTTGCGCTTCCACCACGCGTGCCCGCAGGTGAACAGGGCGGTCGGCAGGGGTAGGGCGAAGCATCCGAATCGTGTACTCGGCGGTGACGGTCGGCGGGATATGGTCTAAGCCTTGCGTCTTCATCAGGTGATAGGCGGCAGTCCAGTTGCAGTGGCAGTCCAGCAGTGTGCCAATCACGCCTCCATTCAGCACGCCCTCGAACGCCTGATGGTGGGGCTGGGGCATCCACTCGGCAACCAGCTCATCGCCTTCGGGGAAACTGCGAATGCGAAACCCGTTCGGGTTCGCAGGACCGCACCCGTAGCAGATGCTCTTCGGTGCATAGGTCTCTTGTAGGCTCTTCTTCTCGCTCACGCCCAAAAGGTTCGACTCAAGTGGCAGGAATCCTGCAGGGAATAAGGTATACAAATGTCTACTCCCTGTCCACAGGGATAGGAGGGGTTCGGTGATGAAGCAGAACGGACTGGAGTTTGTGATTGCGTCGGAACGCACGGGCGAATACCCGTTCACGACGGAAGACTCGTTCGAGCGCAAACTGCGTCGGCATCGTCGGCGTCAGCAGATGCTTGCGGAGCATATCTGTCCCCAGCAGGAGGCGATTGCCTATTTGGAGCGGGTGGAGATTGAGCATGTGTTGAAGCGGGCGGGGTTGACCTCGCGCCAGCGCATCGTGTGCGAGTGGTATCTGAACGGGTGGACTTTGCAGGAGATTGGTCGGCGGATGGGGGTCACGAAGCAGGCGGTTGCCAAGACGCTCAAGTTTGCGATTGTCAAGTTGCGTCGTGCGTGGCATCTGAACCCCTATCACGGCTTAGCGGAGGTCTACCGCCGAGAGGTCTCGCGGTATGGCAAGCGGTAGGGGGAATGGGGAGTGGGGTGTGGTCAAGATTCGGACTCCCCTCTCCCACAGCGTGGGAGAGGGGCTGGGGGTGAGGGCTAAATCTGAGTGCCCGATTATGGCGCCAGCGCTCGGCTCAGCTCTTCGGCGGTGTAGGCGTGGCGACCTGAGCAGTTGAGCCGTGCGCCTGCCTCGGCGTGGAGGTAGACACCCGCCAACCCTGCGTTCAAGGGCGCAAGCCCCCGCGCCAACAAGCCCGCAATCGCCCCAGTCAGCACATCGCCCGAACCGCCCGTGCCCAAACTCGGCTCGGCAAAGGGCACAATCCAAGGTACCTCCGCCTCCTTACCTGCCACCACCGTGTACGCACCTTTCAGCACCACCGTCGCCCGATAGCGGTCACGAATCCAGAGCACACTGCTCAGGCGGTCTTGTTGCACTTGATGGGTTTCTATCCCCAAAAGGCGCGACGCCTCGCCCGGATGGGGCGTGAGTATCGTCTGGCTCGGCAAAAGCAGATCGGAACCGAAGTGCGCCAGCCAGTTCAAGCCGTCGGCATCGATTACCAAAGGGCGTTCCAGCGGAGTCCAGAGCGCGAGCAGTTCCAGCACCGCCTTGCCCGTCGGCTCCGATAGCCCCAGTCCCGGACCGAGCGCAAGCACATCGAATCGGGCGAGTCGGTCTTGGAGGTGGCGCACACCCTCCACCGTTAGCACACCTTGGTCGCCATCGGGTAGGGGCAGGGTCATCAGTTCGGGATAGAAGCTGGCGGTCTGAGGCTGGACACGGGCGGGCACGGCGACCGTCGCCAGCCCTGCGCCCACGCGCAACGCCGAAATGCCCGCCAAAGCAGGCGCGCCTGCCATCCCCAACGAACCCCCCACCACCAACACATGCCCACGCGTGCCCTTGTGCCCATCAGGTGGGAGCGGGGGAATGAGCCGACAGGCGTCCGACTTGCTGAGCATGTAGGCACTGGCGTCTACCGTTTTGAGCCGTTCGGGGAAAACCCCGATTGGCACGGCGACCCACTCGCCCACAAGGCGCGGTCCGTCGTTCTGGAAAAAGCCCACCTTAGGGAGCGCCATCGTGACGGTGTAAGTCGCCCTTATCGCCACTCCACCTGCGATTCCAGTGTCGGCATCCAGTCCCGAAGGCAGGTCGACCGACACAATCGGGCGTCCCGATTCATTCACGGCGCGGATGAGCGTGGCGAGCGGTTCGCGCACTTCGCCCTTGAAACCCGTGCCGAGTAGGGCGTCCACCAGCACCTCCTCATCTCGAAAGAGCGCGGGGTCTGGCTGTGGGGGTACGGCGATTGCGGGAATGCCCATCCCCTGCACGATGCGCCACTGGATTGCAGGATCGCCTTGGAACTCGCTGGGGTCGCAGGTGAGCCAGAGGTGGACTTTTGCGCCCGCTTCGTGCAGGTAGCGTGCCACCACCATCCCGTCGCCCCCATTATTGCCCTTGCCGACCAGTACGGCGATGTGGCGTCCACTAATCGGGGCGAACCACTCACAGAGTTTCTGAAAGATGCCGAACCCTGCGCGCTCCATCAGCAGAATCGAGGGCACTCCATCGTCCTCGATGGTGGCTCGGTCTAAAGCGCGCATCACCTCCGCCCGAATCACTGGCACTCCCGTAAACATAAGCCCTCTGTTCGTGAGAATGAGGCGATTCCCTGCTATGTGGGATAATTGAGGTTATGCAAATCGATGTCATCACGCTCTTTCCTGAGGTGATTGAGGCGGGCACACGCTATAGCATCGTCGGGCGTGCGCAGGATTGGGGACTGGTGCAGGTGCGCGCCCTCCAACTGCGCGACTTCACGACCGACAAGCACCACACCGCCGACGATGAACCCTACGGTGGGGGCGCAGGACTGGTGATGAAACCCGAACCTATCTTCCGCGCCGTCGAATCGTGCCTTGACCCCGACTCGAATCACCTACCCCGTATCATTTTGCTAGAGCCACAGGGTACACTCTATAGCCAATCGCTGGCAGAGGAGTTGGCGAACGAGTCGCATCTGATTCTCATCTGCGGGCATTACGAGGGCATCGACGCCCGTGTGCGGGAGCATTTGGCGACCGATGTGATTAGCATTGGCGATTTCGTGCTGACAGGCGGAGAACTGCCCGCGCTGATTATCATCGACTCGGTGGTGCGTCTCCTGCCCGGAGCCATCCACTCTGCCGAATCGCTGGGGCAAGACTCCTATGCGGACGGGCTTTTGGGGTATCCTCAATACACACGTCCAGAGGAGTTTCGCGGTTGGCGCGTGCCGAGCGTCTTGCTATCGGGCAATCACGGCGCGATTGCACGCTGGCGACGCAAAGAACAGCTGCGCCTGACCCGCCAACTGCGACCCGACCTGCTGGCGCGGGCATACCTGAGCAAAAAAGATGTTGAACTATTAAGAGAAATAGCGAACGAGGAGGCATCGTCATGAGACATACCGTTTTGGCTGAGATCGGAAAGCCGTATCTGAAGACCGATGTGCCGGAGTTTCGTCCGGGCGACACTGTGCGTGTGCATGTGCTGGTACGCGAGGGCAACAAGGAGCGCACCCAGATTTTCGAGGGCGTGGTGATTGCGCGCAAGAATCGGGGCATCGCCGACACCATCACTGTGCGCAAGGTCTCCTACGGCGTGGGCGTGGAGCGCACTTTCCCGATTCACTCGCCGACCGTGGCGAAGATTGAAGTGGTGCGCAAGGCGAAAGTGCGCCGAGCGAAGCTCTACTACCTGCGCGACCTGTCGGGCAAGGCGGCTCGCTTGAAGGAAGATATGTCCCGCTAATGGAGCCGTTCGCACCGCCTTCTGGACCGCTGAACTGGATCGAGACGCTGGCACGCCTGCCCATCGCAACCGTCGTGGTGGCGATGGCGGTCTTTACCGTCATTCGGCTTGCGACCTACCCGTTCCAGAACAAGGTCGCACGCTTCATCAATAACCTGCTGGATGCAGTCATCTACGCAGGCATTCTGGTCTACCTCATCATTCGTCCCTTCTTGGTACAGCCGTTCTACATCCCCTCCGAATCGATGGTTCCGACGCTCAAAGTGGGCGATGTGGTGATGGTGGGCAAGTTCAGCTATCTGATAGGCGAGCCGAAGCGGTTTGATATCGTGGTGTTCCGCGCTCCCGATTGGGCACTGAACCCGTGGCAAGTGCCCGGCAAAACCGACTTCGTGAAGCGATTGATTGGACTGCCCGGCGATGTAATTGAGATCAAAGCGGGCGAAGGTCTTTATATCAACGGGCAACTCATCAAGGAACCCTACATCAACGCTATCCCACAATACTCGATGAAGATAATCAACGGCGTGGTCTACTCCTACGATGCGCTGGGCAACATCGAGAAGGGCGACACGAATGTGATGCGCGCCCCTGTGTTTGACCCTGCAGAGCGGTCGATGGTGATGCGTACGCCCTCTCAGCCGATTCCTGAAGGCAAGTACCTAATGTTGGGCGATAACCGCAACCAGAGTAGCGACTCGCACCACTGGGGCTTGCTGGATGCCGACCGCGTGGTGGGCAAGGCGTTATTCGTGTTCTGGCCCCCCAATCGGATTGGTTCTGCAAACCGCACCGAGTTGCCCGAAGTGCCTTCTGCTACCGCACCGTGACCAGCGGGCGAATCGACTCCATCTTCTTCGGTCCGATTCCGCGCACATTCATCAGCTCGTCCACCGAGCGGAACGGACCGTTGCGTTGTCGGTACTCTACAATCCGCTGGGCAATCACCTCACCGATGCCTGGCAATGCCTCCAACTCTTTTGCGCTGGCACGATTGAGGTCGATCGGGAACCTCGGCGCAGAGCTGGCAGGAGTAGACACTCTGCCACTGCTTGGAATGCGCGCACTGCTCCCTGAACCTGCGCTGGTAATCACGGCGGGCGGTGGCATCTCGCCCTTGCGCGGTACATAGACCTTCTGCCCATCGGTGAGCACCTCCGCCAAGTTGAGCGCATCGAGGTCGGCGTTGCTGGTTGCGCCCCCTGCCTGCTCAATGGCGTCGGCGACACGGCTCCCTTCAGCAAGGCGATAGACCCCAGAGTTTAGCACCGCACCCGACACATGCACCACCAACGACGAGAGTGGCTCAGGATTCGGTTCTGCCGAGGTGTCGCTCGGCGTCGAATCGTTCCCACTTGGCTCGGGCGTGCTCTCCGTGAGGTCAACCGTCTCGACATAGGGGAGGTTTGGCTCGGTTGGGGCATCTGGATGATTGACCGCTATTTCGATATGATGAGTAGGCGGTTCACTTCTGCGCCCCCAGCCATAACCCACCACGCCTGCCAGCAGAAGCGACAGAGCGTATAGCCCCACGATTATCCATCGTTCTTTTGGCTCCAGTTTGTCCCAGAAGTTTTGCATCGCCCTCCTCTGCGCCGCTCAAATTTCGAAGCGATGATGTAAGGTTCCTGCATAGCATATCCACAGTAGGAGAGGAAGTTCAGAGAATCCGTTCGTAGCACGGGCATCCTGCCCACAAGCCAAGTCGTAGCACGGGCGTCCCGCCCGTGAAAATCCCCCTTTGATTCCCCCCTTAGTAAGCTGACAGGGGTACACAGTTTGAGTTCAACTTCCAAGCTACTTGTCTCCTTTTCCAAGAGGTAAACCTCACCCCCCCCAGCCCTGACAGGGGTACACGTTTTGAGTTCAACCTCCAACGCCACTGCATATTTTTCAGGGCGAAGTCCCTTATCCCTCAGCCTCACGAAGCCCTCACCCACCCCTGCCCTCCCTCTGAATCCCTCCCTTTATCCCCCTCAGAAAGGGGGGATGGGAGAGGGAGGAAGTGCGACTCCCCTCTGGTATATTACAAGACGATTTGTGGGCAGGCATGCCTGCCCACAACGGGGGCGTCCAACACGAACCCCTCTGGGAACTCAAACCCGTCGGGAGCCAGTGTCGCGCCCCCAACGCCCTGCCAGTCCGTACCCTTGCTTGGGGAACGACCCCGTATGACCAGAGTGGAACACGCTCGGAGAGGACACAGGGCACGCATCCTGCACTGAGGAGGTCAAACAACCATGCAACCCAAACAGACAGAACAGATACAGGCAGAACAGATACAGACAGAAACGACACAGACCCTGCCCGCGACCCGCTGGTTCGTCGGAATCGATGTCGCCAAAGCCCAACTCGTGGTCGCCGCCGAGACCAGCGAGTGGCTTCAGCCGACCCAAAGCCCCGTCTTGAGCGTTCCCAATACCCCTGCAGGCTTCGCTCAACTCCAAGACTGGCTGATCGCCTTAGGCACGGTGGAGCGGATTGTCTTGGAGACTTCGGGAGGGTATGAGGAAGCGGTGCTGACCTTTTTGCTCACCGCAGGATGGTCGGTCGTCCGCGTGAACTCGGTGCGGGCGCGCGCTTTCTTGAAGAGCCAGCAGGGCTTGCTCAAGACCGACGCACGGGACGCCCGCAGTCTGGCGCGTTTTGGGAAGGTCGTGCCGGAGGCGGGTCTGACCCGTTCGGAGGTGCAAGAGGAGTTGCGCCGTGTGCACGCGCGTCGGGAGCAGGTGCGGGCGATGCTGGAGGCGGAGCGCAAGCGGGCGCAGGTGGTGTCGCCCCGTGTGCGTCCGTCGGTGGAACGGATGATTGAGGCGTTGGAGCAGGAGTTAGGGTGGTTGGACGCGCAGAGTGAGGCGTTGGTTGCCCAAGACGCCGAGTTGCAGGCGCAGGA
>FWWL01001868.1_pt1 | contig 47404 bp, 54 predicted proteins | sample 2228331 | NCBI WGS metagenome assembly FWWL01 (sample SAMEA103939775, study PRJEB20133) | metagenome | reverse complement strand
CTTCCCCAGGACACCCCCCCGGCCCTGGCGGCCCAGGGCCTGGCCCAGGAAGTCGCCAACGTAGCCGGGGCTTTGCTAGCAGGGGAAGTCTCCCCTGAGGAGGCCCGGGAGGAGCTAGCCCAGATCGCCGAGGAGGCCCAGGCCCTCGAGGGGGCCCAGAGCGCCTACGGGGCGCAAAAGGGGGAGGAGGCCAGCGCCCAGGCCGTGGCCGTGGCCCAGGCCCTGGCCCCGGATAGCCCCGTGGCGGGTTTCCTGGACCGGGTGCGGGGCTTCCTTGCAGCCTGGGAGGCGGGCCGGGACGCCTTGGAGCAAGCGATGACCCTAGCGGAAGCCCTCCAGGACCTGGACCCCTTTTCCTTCCTGAACGCCGTGGAGACCATCCTGGAGGTCTCCTTTCCCCAGGCGGGGGCGCGGGAGACCTTCCGGGCGCTAAGACGGGTCCTTGGGCGCCTCGAGGGCAAGCCCCCAGGGACCCTCGGGGCGGAGCTGGCCCTGGCCCTGGTGGGGGTCTACGCCCCCCCGGAGGCCCGCCACGCCCTGACCCGGCTCCGGTTGGGGGTGGACTGGGCCCTAAGGGCCCTAGGGAGGTAGACTGTGCGGCTTGCCATTTACGAGATCCGCGAGGGGGATGAGCCCCACCGGCTGGCCCACCGCCTCTTGGGTGACTTCCGGCGGTGGACCGAGCTCGTCGAGCTCAACCGCCTGGACCCCCCCTACATCGCCAATGACCCCGCCCCCTACCGCGCTAGAGGGCTTAGGGTGCTAGGCCCCGGGGACCGGCTCCTATACCCCTACGCCGGGGCGGTGGAGCCCGTGGGGGAGGAGGACGCCGAGGCGGAGACCTACGGGCGCGACCTCCTCTTGCAAAGGGGGGAGCTTGCCCTCATGGGGGGGACGGTGGCGATGGTGCGGGGGCTTGAGAACCTGCGGGGAGCCCTGGAAAGGCGCCTCAGGACCCGGCTCGGGGAGCTTCCCGCCCATCCCGACACCTACGGCCACCTCCTCCACCAGTACGTGGGACGGGCCGGGGGGGAGGCGGAGCTCCGCTACATCCTCCTGGAGGCGGAGCGGGTCATCCGCCAAGACCCTCGGGTGGCCGGGGTGCGCCTCGAAGGGGAGCTTCTGGACGGGGAGCACGTGCGGGTGCTGGCCTACGTGGAGCCCATTCCCCCGGGTAGCCCCTTCCCCGTGGAGGTAGTGCTATGAGCTTCGCCTTCAAGACCCTGGACGAGGCCCTTTGGGAGATGCTGGCGGTCTTTTGGGGGAGGACGGGGATCCGCCCCGACACCACGCCGGGGAGCGTCCTCCGCACCCTCTTTGAGGCGGTGGGCTTCCAGGTGGAAGACCTCACCTTCCGCTTTGACCGGGAGGTGCGGAAGGCCATCCCCAAGGCGGTCTTCGAGGCCTTCGGGTTTACGCCCCTTCCCGCCACCCGGGCCCAGACCGTCCTGCGCTTTGAGCGGGGGGCCCCCTACACCGTCCCCCTGGTGATCCCCCAGGGGTTTCGGGTGGCCCGGGCGGACTCGGTGGAGTACGAGACCCTGGAGGAGGCCACCATCCCGGCGGGGCAGACCCAGGTGGACGTGGCGGCGGCGGCGGTGGAACCGGGGGAGGCGGGGAACGCCCCGGCCAACACCATCCTCTACCCCCGCTACTCCCTCCCCACCCTGGTGCGGGTGTACAACCCCGTGCCGGCCACGGGCGGGGCGGACGAGGAGGACCTGGAGTCTCAAAAAAGGCGCTTCGCCCTCTACATCGCCCAGGTCCACCGGGCCACCCGGGTGGCCCTCGAGGCCGCGGTCCTCACCGCCTTAGGCCCCAACGGGGAGCGGGCCCGGGAGGCCCTGGTCCTGGACACCGTGCTTCGCCCCTGCCTGCCCCCGGGGGTAGTGGAGGTCTACGTGGACGACGGCTACGGGACTGCCTCCGAAGGCCTGTTGCAGGCGGCCCGGGAGGCCATAGAGGGGATGCGGGCGGCGGGGGTGTACGCCCGGGTCTACCGGGCCCAGGGCCGGCCCGTGGACGTGCGGGTCAAGGTGGATGGCCCCGAGGAGGCCCTTCCCAGCGTGGAGGAGGCGGCCCGGCGCTACCTCCTGGGCCTCCGGGTGGGGGAGAAGGTGAGCCGGGAAAACCTCATCACCGCCCTCACCGTCTCCCACCCCGAGGTGCGGGAGGTGGACCTGGTGGAGCCCGCCCGGGACGTGCCCCTGCGGTTTTACGAGCGGGCGGTGCCGGGGGCGGTGGTAGTGGAGGGGGTGTAGATGGCCGAGCTCAGGGAGTGGCTTCTTCCCCCCTGGTTTAGCCGGGACGGGGTGAACGGGGCGGTCCTCGAGGCCTTTGCCCGGGGCCTTTCCGCCACGGAGCCCGAGGCCGCAGCCCGCCTCCTCTACCTCTTGGAGGCGGAAGGGGAATACCTGGACCTCCACGGGGAGGTCTACGGCATCCCCCGCCTCAAAGGGGAGTCGGACGAAGAGTACAGGCGGCGGATCATCGCCGAGATCCGCACCCCCCGGTCCACGGAGGCTGCCATCCGGGCCGCCCTCGAGGCCGCCTTCGGCGTGGAGGCCACCGTGGTGACCCTGGTGGGGACCCCCCAAAGCCCCCTCACCTTCCTGGACGGCACCCGTCCCCTGGACGGCACCTGGACCCTGGGGGGCGACGTGGACCCCGGCCTTCCCGTTTCCCTCCAGGGGGCGTGCGACCTGAGCGGGCGCTTTGACCTGAGGGGGGGCCGCTACTACCCCCGCCCCGTGCACCTAGGAGGGACCTGCTACCTGAACGGCACCTGGAACCTGGGGGCGCCCCGCTACCACAGCCCCTACATGAGCCGCTTCCTGGTGGACGTGGGGGGCGCGGAGGTCCCCCTGAGGGGGGTGGTAGCCCTGGTGGAGCGCTTCCGGGCGGCGGGGACCATCCCCACCATCCGGGCGGAGCTTTCCATCCCCCTCTCCTGGCCCCTCGAGGCCCAAGGCTACGCCGCCCAAGGGGAAGCCGTGCGCTTGGACGGCACCCGTCCCCTGGACGGCACCTGGACCCTGGACTACCAGATGGGGCCGGAAGAACCGCTATGACCCCACCCGCGGCGTAGCGTGAGGGTATGCCGGCGGTGCTCACCCGGGGCTACCTCGAGGCCCTCGCGGCCTGGACTGCGGGGGAAGGGGGCGCGCCTCCGGTCCCCGTCCAGATCGCCTTTGGGACGGGGGGCCTGCGCACGGGGCCGGACGACCCCGCCCCCCCCGACCCCTCCCGGGAGGCCCTGGAGGCGGAAGTCCTCAGGAAGCCCATCGCGGGCCTATCGCGCACGGGAGAGCGGGTGGAGGTCTGGGCCACCCTCCGGGGTGAGGAGATCGGAAGCACGGGCGTTTCGGAATGCGGCCTTATGGACGCCCAGGGGCGGCTCCTCCTCTACGCCACCTTCCGGCGGAAGGAGCTTGCCTACGGGGTCCAGGTGCGGTTTAGGTTTGCGCTAGGGCTAGGAGGACCCAATGGCTGAACTGATCGGCGATCCCAACGGCACCTTCCGGGACCGGGTGCGGAAGCTGGAACCCACAGACATGGCGGTCCCCGAGACCTGGGACCCCATTCACCAGGTCCTCATCACCAACGACGTGATCCTCCACGGGCGGGTAGCGGCCCTGGAGGACCAGGTGGGGGGAACTTCCGGGGGGAGCCTGAACCAGAGGGTGGGGAACCTCGAGGCCGTGGTCCGGAACCAGGGCGGGGGTAGCAACCCTGAGTGGGTGGTCCTCCCGGTGGGGACAGACCGCTGGGCGCCCTAAGGGGGGAGGATGCCGCGGCCTGGCTCGGCGTGGATTGAGGGCGACGCCCTTTGCTACCTGGACGCCTCGGGCGTCAAGTGGCGCTTCGTGGGGGACGATACAGGAGCCGTCCCGGGGCGCCCCGGCTCTGTTTGGATTGACGGGGGCTACCTCTACTACATAGACCAATACGGCAGGCGGCGCCGCATCACGGGGCCCAACCTGGGGACCAAGCCCGGGCGGCCCGGCTCCGTCTGGGTAGAGGGCTCCCTCATCGCCTACCTGGACGCCCTGGCGCAAAAGCGCCTGGCCCATACCGATACCCATAGCGATACCCATACCGATGCCCACGGGGACACCCTGCATAGCGACACCCACAGTGACAGCCATAGCGACAGCACCCACGCCGACCACTCTGACCACGCGGACACCCACGCCGACACGACCCACGGGGACACCGCTCACGGGGACGCCGGCACCCACACGGACCAGGCCCACGCCGACACGGCCCACGGGGATACCGTCCACAGCGACCACTCAGACCACGCAGATACCTCCACGCACGGTGACTCCCACGGGGACCATGACGATCACTCCGACTCCCACGGGGATTCCCACACCGACTCCCACTACGACCTGCACAGCGACAACCACGGGGACCACAACGATGAGGCCTGGACCAACCCCCATTCCGACTACCACTACGACTCCTACAGCGATGCCTACAACGATTTACCTCACGGGGACTACCACTACGACACCCCCACCACCCATAGCGACACCGGCCACAACGATCACTCAGACCACGCAGACACCTCCACGCACAACGATGCCCCCCATGCGGACACCGCCCATGCCGATAGCCCCCACGCCGACTACTCGGACCACGCGGACACCCCCCATGCGGACGTGAGCCACGGCGACTCCCACGGGGACGGGAGCACCCACGGGGATACCGCCCACGGGGACCTCCACGGCGATACCCATAGCGACGCGGCCCATACCGACGCCCACAGCGACGCCCATACCGATACCCACGCGGACCAGCCCGTACGGGGCTAGGAGGAAGCATGAGTATAGAAGTCCGACCCTTAGGCGTGCGTTGCAACCTGGCCTGTACCTATTGCTACCAGCACCCCATGCGGGACGCGGGGAACTTCGGCCCCCCCTACGACATGGAGGCCATGCTGAAGGCCCTCGAGGCCGAAGGCGGCCCCTTCACCGTCTTCGGAGGGGAGCCGCTGCTTGTGCCCAAAGAAGACCTGGAGCGGCTTTGGGCCTTCGGCCTGGAGCGCTACGGGCAAAACGGCGTTCAGACCAACGGAGCCCTCATAGATGACGACCACATAGCCCTCTTCAAGAAGTACCGGGTCCACGTGGGCTTCAGCATAGACGGTCCTGGGGAGCTCAACCGCCTGCGCTGGGCGGGGAGCGTGGAGGCTACCGACGAGGCTACGGAAAGGAGCATCAGAAACCTGCGCCGCCTCCTGCGGGAGGGGGTCCCCGCCTCCCTCATCATCACGGTCCACCAGGTAAACGCAGGGGACGAGGCCAAGCGGGCCCGCCTGGCGGACTGGCTGGTGGAGCTCCACCGGGAAGGCCTACGGAGCATCCGCCTCCACGCCCTGGAGGTGGACAACCCCCTGGCCCGGCGCTACGCCCTTCCCCCCGAGGAAGCGGCGGAAGCCTTCATCTACCTCTGGGAGCGGATCCGCCTCGAGGCCCCCGGCCTCCAGGTGGACGTCTTCCACGACATCTTCGCCGGCCTCCGGGGAGACGACAGCCGCATCACCTGCATCTGGCACGCGTGCGACCCCTGGACCACCCGGGCGGTGCGGGGGGTGGACGGGGACGGCAGGCGCTCCAACTGCGGGAGGACCAACAAGGAGGGCATCGACTGGATCAAGGCCCAAACCCCCGGCTACGAGCGCTACATCGCCCTCTACCAGACCCCCCAGGAATACGGAGGGTGTCAGGGATGCCGCTTCTTTGCGCTTTGCAAGGGGAACTGCCCGGGGACGAGCCTGGACGGGGACTTCCGAAACCGGAGCGAACAGTGCGAGTTTTGGTACGCCCTTATGGAGTACGCGGAAAAGCGCCTAGAGGAGGTGGGCATCACCCCCATCTCCCGCCACCCCAAGCGGGAGGCCCTCGAGGCCTACCTGCTCCGAGGATGGATGGAGGGGCGCAACCCCTCCATCGCGGAGGCTCTACGGGCGGTGGAGGGCGGCCCCACCTGGACCCTCCCGGTGGGCAGCCCTGAACACGGGGACTATACGGACCACGGGGACGCCCCCCACGGGGACCATTGGGACGGCTAACATGACCAAAGCGGACCTTATGCACATGCACATGCCCCCCTTCGCCCGCATCCAGTGGGCGGACCCCGCCTACGAGGCGGTCTGGGGGCCCAGGATCAACCGGATTAGCCAGGTGTTCCATCGGCTCGAGGTCCTGAGCGTAGCCGCGGGCCTGAGGCGGGTGGCCACGGCCCACTTCCGCCCCGAGGACCTCCCCCGCGGGGTGATGGAGCTGGCCCGGATGGGGCTGAGTTACCTTCCCCTGAGGCAGGTGGGAGCCTACACGGGCTTCGCCCACTATCACCCCCCGGTGGAGCCCGGGAAGCCGTGGACCTACTACGGCGTGGTGGGCCGCCCTGAGGATCTGGCCGCGTTCGCCGAGGCCACGGACCGGGGGGACCACAGCGCCTTGGGGGAGCTCCTAGGCTATCCCGCCTGCTGCCGGGCGTTTTTCTCCGAGGTTTGGACGGCGGGCTTTGTGGACCCCGTGTGGCACGCAGCGCAAAACGCCCTCCTCGAGGGGGCCGAGGTGGTGGAGGAGGGCCCTCGCCTCCTCCACCTCAAGGGCCACTACCCCGAGGTGCTCCCCGTGCTCCGCTACATTGGGGTGCGCCTAGTGCCCCACATCCCCCACTCCCTGCGGTGCGAGGCCTCCCGGCGGATGGCCCAAGACTGGATGGCCCTGGCCCGGGAGGAGGGCCTGGGGGAGGAAGTGGACTGGGCTTATGAGATGCTGGGCTGGGCGATGGAGTGGAGCGTGCTCCACGGGATTGCCGAGGTCAGAACCCCCTACTTCAAGGTCGCCACTAACTCTATAGCCTCCAAAGAAAAATGGACCGTACGCCTCGAGGGCAATGTCCCCGAAGACGCCCCTAGGGGGCTCTCCTTCTCCTACCCATACCGTGTCCCCCGCAAAACACTCACGAACCACCCAGCGTTCATCGAGGTGGAAAACTGGGCGCGCTGAAAAAGAAGCCCCGGGGGTACCCCCGGGGCTTCCGCCAAGCTCAGGCCCTACTCCCCACCCCCTCCGCAATCCATGCGTAGTAGTTATCCAGCCCCCCCCGGGAGCGGCGGCGGTCGTAGCGCTCAATCTGCTTGCGCAGGTTGATGGCCTCCCTCTCTTCCCCCAGGACGTCGTACATATTGGCGATGCTCTGCACGAGGTTGTAGGGGAGGAGGTCGCTGGGCCTGATCCCCTTTGCTGCTATCGCCCGGGCTAGGGTTAAAACTGCGCCTTCCATTTGGGCTACCGCCCCCAGATCCGGGCCCCGGCAGATGAGCCCGAAGGGGCAGACCCCCTGGGCCTTGGCCTCGTTCCAGTCGCGGATTTCGGGCCCCCTGGGTAGGTCCAGCCCGTAGCTCTGGCGGAGGCGCCGCATGGCCTGGCGGATATCCTCCAGGATGCGATGCCCCACAACGGGGCCAAGGGCGTAGGTAGCAGGGTCCTGGGTGTGCTCGAGGGCCTGCTCCACGCGGTAAAGGAGGGCGGAAAGGTGGATGGGGTTGAGGCAGCGCCCGCCCCTGTAGCAGATCCGGCTCTGCCGCTCCATCTCCAGCATGCGGGTCTGCTTCCTGGCGCACACCGGCCCGATGCCCCGGGCGATGCTCCGGGGGTCCTTCAGCTCCCTGCCGCACACGCTGCACCGCGCCATAGCTCACCTCCAATACCAATGGTAGTAGCTCAGGCGGTGCAAGTCAATACCCGTAGCTATTTCCCCCGCGCCCGGCCTAGGATGGGGGCATGGGAGGGCCCATCTTTGCCTGGCCCGTTCGGCCCAAAGCGAACTCCTATGTAGCCGCGGGCTACCTCGACCCGGCCTACGCGCGAAGCATGGGTGTCCCCCACACCGGGGAGGACTGGAACCTCCGCACGGGCGGGGACTCCGACCTGGGCTACCCCGTTCAAGCCGTTTTCCCGGGGACGGTGGTAGCCGCGGGGTGGTACCGGGTGTGGGGGAACCTGGTGGTGGTCCGGGTGGACCCGTGGGTTCAAGAGCTCCTCCAGAAGGCCCTGGGGGAGCCCCTCGAGGACCTCTACGTCCGCTACGGCCACCTCCACCACACGGTGGTCACCCAGGGCCAACAGGTAGACGCCGGAGAGTGCATAGGGAGTATCGGGAAGGGGGATGGGGGGCGCTATATGGCTCACCTCCACATAGACTTCCCCCGGATGCGCATCCCCCCGGATGCATACCCGAGAACAGAAGCCCAGGTGCGGGCCCAGTACCTGGACCCGGCCCGGGTCTGGGGGGCCCTGAGCTTCGCAGATCGCCCCAACCTCCTCCCTTCGGGGCGCCTCTACGCCCCCGTGCGCTATATCGGGAAGGACCTCGAGGCCCCCCGCGGGGCCTGGGTGCGGCGGGTGGAGGAGCGGCTCTGGGTCCGGCCCGTGTCAGAAGAAGCATGACCCCGCAAGGGGGGTACGGTGAGGGCATGGAAGCGATCGTGCAGGAACCCGCAGCGCTAGGTGCATTCGTGGCGGCCATCACCGAGGGGCTGAAGCGGAGCGTGGGCCTCAGGGGAGGGGGGGTCTACCTCGCGAATGTCGCCCTAAGCCTGGTGTTCGCCCTCCTCCTGGGATGGGCGGGCCTCCTCCCCGCCTCCTACCCCTTCCCGAGCGGGGCCCTGCTCTTCGGCGTTTATGCTGCCCTGTCCGCTTCCGGGCTCTACGAGGCCGTGAAGAACGTTCGCAAGGCGGTGGGGGGTGGGGATGCGGTTCCTCCTGGCGGCGGCGCTAGCGGCGCTGATCGGGGTCGCCTCCTCTAGCCTGGCCGCGGGCAGGGCCGCCTGCCGGGTCGAGTACCCGTGGCGGGCGGCCTGCTTTGCGGAAGAGGGTGTGGTGCAGTGGGGCCCCCTGGAGGTGGTAGCGGGCCTCGAGGCCCGCTACCCCGGGGGGTTCTTCCCGTATGTGGGGGCCCTCGTCCTGGGCGAAGGGTTCTGGGCTAGTTTTCTAATGGGCGTGAACTTCTATTCGCTGAGTGTGGGCATCGCATGGAAGTGAACACGGAACGAATCTTCCAACGCCTCGAGGCCCTCGAGGGCCAAATCCGGGAACACGCGGTGCTCATCCGGGAAGTGACCAGACGCCTGGAGCGCCAGGATGCGCTGAGCCAGGAGCTCGGGCGCCTGGACGCAATCACCTCCGAGGTCCAGCGGCGGGTGGAGCGCCTAGAACGCATCCCAGACGATATTTCCGAGATGAAGCAGGACCTGCGGGAGATCCGCTCCCGGATAGAGGCTCAAGGGCACGGAACCAGCTTGGCCCAATCCCTGATTTGGTCCATTATCATGCTCATCCTCGGCTACCTTTTGAACACCCTCCCCAGGCTCCTAGGCATTTAACGCCGGTGATGGTGGCACCCCACGGTGCGGGGGGAAGTGCGCACGGGCGGGGGCACCCCCAAGGACGCGGCCACCACAGGGTTTTGGCATAGGCCCATCCCCTCCCCGTCTGGGTTGGGGCGGAAGTAGCGGCAGGAGGCGCACTCCGCCTTCCGCGGACTCTGAGGGCGGAGATCCGGAGGGAGCTGGGCCTGGTAGCCCGTGGACTCGAGAGCCCCCCGCTCTCGAGGCCGCACCACCTCGCTCGTCCCCCCCCGGCGCATGAGGCCGGCCACGGCGTAGCCCCACGCGTGAACGAAGTGGGGGTCCAGGGCCAGATGGCGCCACGTGTAGCGGGGCTCCTCCTCAACCTCCCGTCCCTCCGCGTCCCGGCGGCGGCGGGGGATGGTGGTGCGGGCGATGTTCTCAAAGTGGCTCCGGAACTCCAGGCCCAGGCTCACCGGCACCCGTTGGCCCAGGCGGCGGAGCTCCTGCACCTTGGCCTCGAAGTCCACCGGGAGGGCTACCCTGCGGTTCACGAAAAGCATCTGGGCCTGAAGAAGGTGCTTGTAGCGGTCTATGAAGACCCAAAACTCCCACTTCGCCTCCCCCGAGGACTTCCGAATGGCCTCCCGGTCCCGCTGGTCGCTCCACTCCAAGGGCTGGGGCCGATCGTGCACGTAGTCCGCTAGCCACACCATACCCCTAGGGAGGCGCCTTCCCAGGCTCACCGCCAGGTCGTAGGAGGGCTCGGCGTCTACGATCACGATGTCTACGCCCCACTCCCGGGCCAGGTGGGCCAGGTAGGCCGCGGCCTCCTCCCCGCTCCGTTCCACCACCTCGAGGTGGGCGAGATACACGCGCCCACCTTGCCCCCAACGGGCGATCACCACATGCTTTTCCACGCCCCGCTGGTCCACCCCCATCGCCGTCCACCACCCTTCGGGATGCGGCCCGGGGGCGGGCCAGCGGTAGGTGGGGTCCAGGCCCCGGCAAGCGTCCATGACCTCCCCCGTGACCATGATGGCGTTGGGGTCACGGTGGGGGAGGCCCAGGTAGCTGTTGTAGAACTCGGAGGGGTTGGCCCCTTCGATGACCATCCTCTGGTAGGCCCGCCATAGCTCGGGGAGGCGCTTGGGCCCAAGGAGGATCTGGTTGAAGGCGTACCCCTCCCACTCGGCGTCCTCAGGCCCTAGGGGAGCGTAAAAGCCATCCTGGGGGTCCTCGATCACCCGCCCGCACTTGGGGCATCGGTACACCATGCGGTCCGGGTCCACGCAATCAGGCCACGTAAAGGCCATCACAAAACCCTTGTGGTTGGGGCAGGCGGGGTTAGGGCACCGGGTGTGCCAGTGGTGTTGGGAGCTCCGGCGGAAGTAGTAGTCGATGTCCGCCCCTGGGAACCCAGCGGTAGAGTTGAGCTCGATGATTCCCCGGCCCTCAGGCCCCTCGAGGCGGGAGGCGCTCACCCTGGCGAAGGCCCGCTCTATGGTGGCCACGTCCATGAGCCGCACCTCGTCGAAAAGGAGGACGTCCACGGGGATGGAGTCCACGCTTACGCCGCTCCGCATCCCCCTGAAGCGCATGTTGCTCACGCCGATGCGGACCACCTCCACGGCGTCCACATCGGCGATGAGGCGCATCATGCGGGCCGAGGAGCGCATCATGGGGCGGAAGCGCGTTTTGTGCAAGTCCAGCACGGCGTCCTGGGTGGGGAACATGAGGGCCACGTCCACCTTGCGCCGCGCGTCCGCCACCCACCAGGCGGCCCGGTACATGAGGCGGGTGGTGAGGCCCATCTGGGCCGCCTTCATGATGACCAGGCGGCGGAAGGGGCGGTCCTGCCTTTCGGCGTAGAGGGGCTCGAGGTAGCGCCGTCCCTCCAAGCTGAAAGGCGCCCCTCCGGGGCCCTCGGGGCGGATCCCCGAGGCCTGGACGAAGCGGATTAGGGAGGACAGCTCCTCCTCGGAGAACTCCGGGGGAGGAAGCCGCATCTGGGAGAGGATTAGGCGGTATGCCTCTTCACGGGTCATAGGGGCAAGGTCAGGCGGATCAGGGGGTACAGAAGGGTCCTGGGAGCGTGGGGGATCTCCTCCCAGGGCCTCGAGGGGAGCCTAGGGTGCGCCCGGAGAAAGCCCGCGAGGAAGTTTCTGAGAGCCTGGGCCTTCGCCCGGTCCTCCACCATCTCCAGAGCGTACCAGCGGTCCACCACGGCGGAGCTGAGCTCGCGGATATCCCGGGGGCGGAGAGGGATCCCCTTCGCCCTCAGCTCCCGGAAGCGCTTTAGGGCTTTGGACCAGGCTTCCTCCGGGGTTAGCCGCGCTTTGGCCAGGGTGCGATGGGGGATGGGCATCCCATAGACCCGCTCCACCGCCCCCCGGGGGAGGGGTGGGAGGCCCAGGGCCCGGTGGAGGCTGAGGTGGACGCGGTAAAGGAAGTCCCGCCCGATGCGCTCGGTAGCCTCTTCGAGGGCCGGCAGGAGGGTTTCCGAGGCGGGATACTGTTCCATCTTTACCCCTTCAGGACCTGGGCCAGCTGGTGGAGGGCCTCGAGGCCCTCGTCCTCCTCGGGCCACTGCCCTTCCGCTTCCTCGGTAGGGCCACCCGCTTCATCATTGGGAGCCCCCGCCTCAGGAGTATTTGCCTGCACGGCCTGCATGTAGACCGAGAGGAGGGATGGGTTCAGGGGGGCGTCGTCCAGGATGGGGTAGCGCCCTGTGGGCAGGCCCAGGCGCTGCCGGAGCTCCCCGTAGGTGAGGGCCAGGCGGTCCCGCTCCCAGACCTCCTTGGGGTCCTGGAACCCTGTCCAGTAGAACTCTACCGCAGGGTCCACCCCGGCCAGGATGGTGTTGACGGTGGCCTCGAGGTGCTGAAGGAGGGGGTAGAGGCCCTTATCCCGGCTCGAGGCGAGTTTGGACTCTATGGAGGCATCGTTTAGGGAAGAGGTACGGGAGCTAAAAGACTCGAAGCCGATCTCCTCGGGGTCAATCCCGTATAGGGCGCACTGGATGGCCACCAGGAAGCTGGTCCACTTCACGAAGTGCATCTCCGAGGGATTGACCCCCGTAGGGGTGAACTGGGCACCGGCTTCCCGGTCGCGGCTGATGAGGACGGGGAGGCGCCAGGCATTCGAGACCCCGGCCACGTAGGCCGACCATTCGGCCTTAAACTCCTCGATGTCCTCCTCCCGGAAGTCCCCGAAGAGGGTGAGGAAGCCCTTGGGGATGTGGTTTTCCTCGTAGCTTTTGAGGTTAAAGGTCATCACGTTCAGGAATCCCGTGATGACCCGGATCATGAGCTCGGGCTCGGCGATCCCGTATCCCTGCCCCCACACGTCCGGCCTGGGATTACGCACCCGGTAGAGGAGCTGATCCCGCCTGAACCAGTGGACCACGCGCCCGTCCTGGGATTCCACGGCTTTGACCTCCTCGGGGGCAATGTCCCCGTCCTCGGGGGAAGGGGGCGGGGTGCCCGGGGGGAGCCCCTCCGGAGGGGCCAGGTAGACCGTGGCCCCGTCCACGTGAACCCAGCCGTGGACGCGCCCGCTGGGGGTGCGGATGAGCTCCACGGGCATGGCGTCCATCGTGAGGGAGTCCATCACGGCTTTTTTGAGCCACGTGATGAAATCATCCCGCCTCAGGGCTTCCCGGCGGATGGGGTCAAACTCCGCCCCCGTGTTGAGGATGTAGTACTCAAGCCACTCGAGGCGCTTCTGGTCCGCTGCGGTCAGGTCCACCGCCCCCCGGAGCCGGAGGCGGAAACCGGGCTCATGGTCGTAGCGGGCAGGGCGCGCCAAGCGAGAGACCTGGCGGGTGCGGGTCAGAATGATGGCGTAGAGAACGGGATCGTTCTGCACCAGGGCCCGGAGCTGATGAAACCCTAGAGGGGCGGGGCGCTGAAGATACCCACTGAAGCGGAAAATCCCGTATGGGTCCGCGCTCCCGGATTTGGGCCACCCCTGGCGCCGGGCCACGTGTAGGTTGATCCGGTGGAGGAAGGTGGCCGCCTTGATGATGGTTTGGGCCTCGAGGTGGCGGGGGACTCCTTTGGCCGCTTCCCGTGCGACTTCCGCCCGGGCATCATAGCGCTCATCCGGGGGGGCGTTCGGGTCCCTGGCCACACGCGCGGCGTCCCTGATCTCCCGATCGCTCATCCCTTCATCATCCCCTAGGGGCGGGGTCCAGGCCTGCATCCCCTAAGCCTGCGCCCGCCGAGGGGCTACGTGGTGGAGCCTGCGGTTGTGGCGGCTTGGGTTGAATGGGGTCCCCCTGCCCCCTCCTGAAGTCAAGCTCCCCTTGAAAGTGTGAGGTTAGGGCTGACCACCATTTGACCACCAAATCAATGCCAAAACCTGATAAAACCAAGGAGGGCAAGTAGTAAAAAATCCCGTAAGAAAGGGCGCTCGTTAAGTGGCTATAAAAGCCTGTGAAAACCTTGGCCGTCCTGATAAGCGTGAGGTCGGTGGTTCAAGTCCACCATCGCCCACCAGCTCAGAAAAGGCAAAATCCCCGGGGCTTTTGGCCCCGGGGATAGCCTTTTGACCACCAACTGACCACCAAACTCAAACCCGCTTGTTCACTCCCAACACCCCCTGGACGGCCCGCTTCATACGCTCCCGCTCCAGATGGGTGTAGATATCCAGGGTGAGTGCTACGGTGGCGTGGCCGAGGAGGCCGGAGACCGTCTTCGGGTCCACTCCCGCGGCCAAAATCCGTGTGGCGAAGGTATGGCGTAAATCATGGAAGCGGTATGGGGGGAGACCGGCCTTTTTGAGGAGGTTTTTGTAGGCCCGCTCCAGGTTCCGGGGATTTATGGGCGTCTCCGGGGATGTTTCCGCGGGAAAGATCCACCCTCCATCCAGGTCCATCGCCCGGAGGGCGGCCTTCCACTCTAACAGCACCGCTTTCAGGTCGGAGGGTAGCGGGAGGACTCGGTAGGACCCCGTGGTCTTTGGGGGCCCCACCACGGGGATGCCTTCCACCAGGGTAACGATGCGGCGGACGGACACCTCTTCCCGCACCCAATCCACGTCCTCCCACCGCAAGCCCAGCACCTCCCCCCGGCGCAGGCCGAGGGCGAGCGTGGTGTAGAGGATGGGGTAGTAGCGGGTGCCTTGGGCCGCCTCGAGGAGGCGCTCGATCTCGGCTTGGGAGAGGGCTCGAGCCCGGCGCGTTTCAGGGGGGGTTTTGGGGAGTTCCGCGATCTCGGCGGGGGAGTGCTCGAGGTACCCGTAGCGCACAGCTTTTCTGAGCGCCGCTCGGAGGAAGGTGCGGATGTGGGCCAGGTGGCTGCGACCGATCCGTGCCGAGAGGTCCTTATAGAGGGCCTCGAGGCGAGCCACGGTGAGTTCGGTGAGGGGGAGGTCGTTGAGGGGGGCGAGATGCTTGACGTAGGTGCGGTATCGGGCGAGGGTGTTGGGCCGCACCTCCCCCTCCCGGCTTTTGAGATAGCCGCTGATCCATTCCCCTAAGGTTATGCGGGCCTCCTTGGGGGCCTCCCGCCCGGCCCGGATAAGGAGCTCCGCCCGCTTCTTCAAAGCCTCTTCCCGGGTCTTGGCGTAGGCCACCAGGCGGCGCCGCTTCCCGTCCGGCCCAGGGGGAGCCTCCACCCGCACCTCGTACCGCCCGTCCTTACGGCGGCGGATCATGCCTTCGCCGGGCGCCCTGCGCCTCATGGCCGCACCCTCAGCGCCCTGCGTTGGACTTCCCGGGGGTTGAAGCCCACGTACACCACCACCCCTTGAATGCGGATGGAATCTTCCGGCTGAACCACGATGGGGGGCACCTCTGGGTTCCAGCTGCGTAGGACCTGATAGCCCTTTTCCTTGGGTTGATATTCCTTTAGGTAGCCCACGTTGTGCTCCTCGTTCCACACCACCACCACGTCCCCAGGCTGGGGGGCGAGGTGCGGGGCCACCACCACGTACGCTCCCGGGGGAATGGCGTAGGGGAGCTCCTCGCAAAACATGGAGTCCCCGCTCACCCTCAAGGCGAAGAGGCCATCCCCGTATCTGGCCACGATCTCTTGGGGAACTTCTACGTGGCCTAGGGGTTCCACGTAGCTTTCCCCACGGCCTGCGGACACCACCCCCACCACGGGGACCTGGGCCATCTGAATAATCTCCGGGGAAGGAGGTTCTAGGGGAATGCCCGTTTCCTGGCTAAACTCCTCCGGCGTCCACTGGAGGGCCCGCAAGAGCCGCGTCAGGGTTTCCGGCTCCCGATACTGCATGTAGCGCACGGCCCCTTCCACGTTGGGCAAAAACCTGGCCGCTGCCCAGCCCGGACTTTTGCCCACCATAACGGAAAACCGGGCCTGGCTCAGACCGAGCTGATGTAGCCGTTTCCGGATTGCCTCAGCCGGGTCGCCCATAAATACCTCCTGTATTAGCTATACTAGCAGCCATATCACAACTAAGGGTATTGACTTATATCCCCCATGTAGCTACTATCGGTAGTGATGTTGGGTGACCGGCTACGAGCGCTTCGAGAATCGCGCGGGTTATCGCAGGGGGCGCTGGCTCAGAAGGTAGGGGTGTCCCAGGGGATGATCTCCCACATAGAACGAGGTCGGAGAAGGCCGAGCCTCCCTACCCTCATGAGGCTTATCCAGGCGCTGGAAGCCCCTCAAAGGGAAGTCCTCCAATGGTTCAGCGAGGAGTTCCTCCCCTGGCTCAGCAAGGAGGACGTTCGGAGGTAAACGTGGACCGCCCTGTGAGTCTCCATGAGCTTTTCCCCCGCATGGCCGATCTCCTCGAGGCCAGAGCCCGCCACCTCCAGGAAGCCGCGGCGTTGGACCAGGAGCTAGCCCGCCTGATGCGGCAGGCCCCGGCCCTTATGGAGCGACATGGGGAAGGAGGCACCCTGAGCCTCCACGAAGTGGCGTCCTTCCTGGGGATCAGCTACAGCACAGCCTACCAAATGGCGCGTTCGGGGGCGATCCCTGTCTTCCGCGTGGGGCGCCGGTACCGGGTTCCCCGTTCCGCCCTAAAAGCCCTCGAGGCGGGCCAGAGGCCCGCCTGAAGGAAAGGTGGTGCAGCGTGTGCAAGCCCATTTTACACCATTGGACCCAAGGTGAAATCAACCGGTGGGAGGCTGAAGAGCTGGCCCGTGGCGCCTGGACAGTCCGGGTCCTCCCAGCCCACGTGGCCCTGATGCGGCGCATTGCCCGCGAGCGCGGGGCTGCCGTGGTCTTGGAGCGCCAGGACGGCCCCAGGGACGCCGAGGTGTGGTTCCGCGCCCGGGTCCTGCGCTATGACGACGTGCGCAGGGAATGGCGGGTGGAGGCGGACTCGAGCTGGGCCCCCTCCGAAGAGGAGGCCGTACGGAGGCTCCTATGATCCGGGGCCTCCTCTTTTCGTTGGCCGTAGGGGTGGCCTGGTGGGCGTGGGACCCCTGGGCCGCCTTTGCCGCAACCAGCACCGGCATCGCCGCAGCCTTCATCGCTTGGTTGCCAAAGGAGGTGGAACGTGGATCTTGAGCTCGCCCGTGAGGTTTTTCGCGTTCTCTCCCGGTCCCCCGAGGGGCTTAGCCGCGAGGAGCTGGCCCAGGCCCTCGGGGTGGGGGACCGCCAGGCGCGGGACGCCGTGGCCCTGGCGGCAGAGAAAGCGGCCCCGATGGGCTACCTCATCGGGATGGACCCCGAGACCAACCGCTACGTGCTCCTCAACCTCAACACCCCCGAGGCCAAGTCTCCCGCCAAGAAGCGCCAGGCCAAGCGCGTTTTGGCCTACATCCGCAGCTACTTTGAGACCACTTACCGGCGCTACAGCCTTATGGCCCAGGCCTACGCCCGGGCCTACGGGGAGTCCCCAGACGTCTCGCAACCGGCCCAGCCGTCCCTGTTTGAAGCGGACCCGGACAGCATTTTGCGCCGGGTGGTGTTGGCCTGGGACCGGGGGGACCAGGCCGCCCTCGAGGACGCCCTCGAGGAGGCCCGTAACGCAATCCGTGTGTGGAGGTGAGGTGTGCGCGGAGGACCGTGGGACGCAGGCCAGGCCATTGAGGAGATTGCCGCCATCGTGGCGGAGTGGGCGGATGGCCTCATAGAGTCGGGCGAGGCCCTTAGGGCCATCCGAGAAGCCCTCATTCGCAACAACTTTGGGGGACTCCTGACCGGTTCCGATGAGGAGGACGAGCTCCCCTTTTAGGAGGTGCCATGACCCTGGAGAAAGCAACGACCGTCGCAAAACTAGCTAGGGAACGGCTTTTCGCCGGTATCCCGGACGAGGACGTGCAGCTGGCCCTCGCCATCTGCCAGCGGTATGGCCTGGACCCCCTGCTCCGGCACGTGGTCCTTATCCCGGGGGGCAAGGACCGCCGCTTGCACGTGGCCCACGCATCGGGGAAGGCGTGGAGCCTCGAGGTGGAGGAGCCCAAGCGGCTGGAAAACCCGTACACCGGGAAACCCGACATCTACCTCCGGGGCCGGGTGCGGGTGGTGGACGAGCGGGGCCGGGAGCAGGTCTACGAGGGCGGCGTGTGGTTCTCGGAGTACGCCCAGAAGGGCGGGGCCTGGACCACCCACCCCGCCGCCATGCACCAGAAGGTGCTCGAGGTCTACCTCCTTCGCCGCGCCTTTGACGTGGCCCTGACCCCTGTAGAGGAGGTGGGGGTGGACGCCGCCGAGGCCGCCCCCGTGCCCGCCCGGGCCCTGCCCGCCGTGGACCGGGAGAAGGTGCGGCGGGTGGGGGAGCTGGTGCGGGCCCTGGGGCTTTCCCGGGAGGAGGCCCGGAGGCTGGTGAGCCTCATCGTGGAGCGGGAGGTGGGCTCCTTCCTGGACCTGGACGCCCTCGAGGCGGACCTGGTTATAGGGGAACTGTCCCGCCTGGTGGAGGAGATGGACGGCCTCTCCCCCGGGGAGCGCCATGAGGTGGTGCTGGCCTACCTGAAGGAGGGGCGGCTGCCGGAGGTGGAGTCCGAGGAGGTGGACCGTGTGGGCGGATGACTTGGCTCGCGATGACCTGGAGAGGCTGGAGAGGGCTAGGCAGGCGATAGACATGTGGATGGCCTTCCTCGGTGAGCGGTACGGGTATGAGGCCCACTTAGGGTGGAACTCTGTTTTGGAACGGTGGGAAGCGGTGGCCGTTTCGCCAGAGGGGCGGATGGTGGGTTACGGGTGGGGGGCGACCCGCCTCGAGGCCCTCCGGGCTTTGGCCGGCGATTTGGGCGTAGAACCCCCGGAGGTACCCGGTGTATCGCTATAACCATTACGTCTGGGGGTCCCCTCTATCTCCCAGCGAGAAGCTGCTGCTCCTCTACGTGTTGGATCGGTGCGATGAAAACGGCACGTGCTGGCCGAGCCTGAACACCATTAGCCGCGACACCGGCTTCTCCAGGCGGGGGGTGATTCAAATCCTCGAGCGCCTCCGGGCGCTTGGGGTGCTGAGCTGGCACGTGGCGGAGGAGGGTGGGGAGCGCGGGCCTAGGATTTACCGCGTTCACATTGAACGGATACGTGCCCTAGGTGGTGAACGTAGTGCGCCAGGTGGTGAACATAGTGCACCACCTGGTGAAACTACTGCACCAGGGGTGGTGAACGGAGTGCACCACCTAGGGAACTTAGTGCACCAGGGTGGTGCACCTGATGCACGGGGGGTGGTGCACGCAGTGCACTCGAACCATCCAATAGAACCAAACAAAGAACCACCCACTACTACCCCCCCCTTTATCCCCCCCCAAAGCCACCCTGACGCCGAGCCCCAAGGTGGCGGTGGTGGGGGTGAAAAAGCCACGAATGCTTCCCGTAGCGGTGAGCCCAACCAAGCGTCCCTCGAGGGCTTCCGGGCCGCGGGTGAAACGCTTCACGAAGATCCGGCGGTGCTGGCCGCATGGGAGGCCCGGCGCGTAGACCGGATACCATCGCCGCCCTTTAGCGAGGCCGGAGCGTCCGCGGTGCGTGCCCTCCGCGAAGCTGGACTCTGGGAGAGGTTTGCGGCCCTCCGCCGCCACGCCACGGATAGGCGGGCGTGGGACGAGTGGCTTCACGGCCCGGTGGCGCGCCATTACCAGCGCCTGGGGCCCGAGGGCTTCGTGCGGGCAGTGCGTGAGGCGTTGGACGGGCTGGCGGCCCGCCCCGACCTCGCCCGCCCCCTCATATGGCTGGAGCGGCAGTTGGGGAGGGCCACGCCACCCCCGGCCCCTGCGGAAGAGGCAAAAGACCCTTTGGAGGAGTTGATTGAGGCCATCGTAGCGGAGGACGAGGAGGCCATCAAGGCCATTTGGGTTGGGAGGTAACGCATGCGCGCGGAGATGCCGGAATGGGCGATTGAGCTGGGCGTACCGGAAAACGGGATTGTGGTGGACCTGGGCGTCTGCCCCTGGTGTGGGGGGTACGAGTTCCACGTGGCCAGCAACGGGCGCGCGGCGGGTAGGCGCCCCGGGGTCCGCTGCTGCTTGCGCGGGGCTCTGGCTGAGGCTGCCCGCATTCGCGAGATTCTGGCCCAGGTCAAGAACCCCCAGGACCAGGAAGAGAAGAAGCGTGAGCTCCGGGACGTAATGGGCTTCATTCAGCGGATGGGCGCGTCCCCCGAGGAGCTTTCCCGGGCGGCCCAAGACGTCATGGGGCGCTATCGCCTGGACGCCAGGCCCATCCTCCACCTCTTGGAGAGGCTCGCGAGGGGGTAGGGGTGGTAGTCACTCGGCCTGTGCTCCGCTACCCTGGGGGGAAGTGGCGTCTTGCCCCCTGGATCATCCGCCACTTTCCCCACCATGACGCCTACGTGGAGCCCTTCGGTGGAAGCGCGGCGGTTCTCCTCCAAAAGGCCCCGAGCCCCCTCGAGGTCTGGAACGACCTGGGGGGTGAGGTCTACAACTTCTTCCTGGTCCTCAGGGACGAGGGCCTCTGCGCCCGCCTGGTGCGGGCCCTGGAGCTTACTCCCTGGCACCGCCTGGAGTATGAGCGGTGCCTCCAGGGCCTCGGGGAGCCCCAGGACGACCCCGTGGAACGGGCCCGACGCTTCTTCGTAGCGAGCTGGCAGGGGGTCTGGGGCGGTTCGTGGCGCTATGTGCGTAGTGGGAGTCGCTTCGCCATTACCCCCTCGGAGGCCTGGGGCCCCTTTGAACACCTTCTGGCGGCCTCCCAGCGCCTTCGGCGGGTCCAGTTTGAGCACAGGGATGCGTTTGCAGTTATGAAGGAGTACGACGCCCCCGAGTCCCTTTTCTACCTGGACCCGCCTTACCTCGCTTCGACCCGGGCCCAGCCCGGGGCCCAGTACGAGGTGGACACGGCCACGGAGGCCTGGCACCGGGAGCTCCTCGAGACCGTCCTCTCCTTGCGGGGGATGGTGGTCCTCTCGGGCTATCCCTCCCCCCTCTACGAGGAGGTCTTGGAGCGCCGGGGGTGGGTCCGGGTGGAGATTTTGGCCCGGGGCAACGCCATGCGAAGGAAGGATCGGGTAGAGGCCCTATGGCTCTCGCCCGTGGTGGTGCGGGCGAACGGGAGACTCCTGTAGAGGAGGCCCCATGCCAGCGTCGAGAGTTCTCCCTGCCCCCGTAGGTGCCTGCCCCTGGTTGGTCCTGGACGGGTCGCGCGCCTGGGCCTACGCTCGGCGGGAGCGTGCCCTGAGCAAGGCCCGGATGGTGGCCAAGCGGCGCGGGCATGCCTTCGTGGTGTGTCTGCCTCTAGGGGAGGTGATCTACGTCCGTGGCTGAGCTCCGCTGGTACGAGTGGTTGGACCGGGAAGCCCATCCCGAGCTCAAGGAGGCGGTCCTCGAGGCCCTGGCCCAGGGAGTGGACGCCGTGAGGCGCATCCGCGAGGAGCGCCCCCGGGGGGAGGCCCGCTCATGGGAGGCAGCAGCCTGGTGGGCGGATCGCCGCCACCTCCTCCTCCTGGCCCTCATGGGGCGGGAGGGGACCATATCTACCCTGGCCGCCCACATGGGGATGAGCGTGCGCATGATTTACAGCCTCTTGGAGGACTGGCGCCTGCACTACGCTACCTTCCCCCTGCGGGCCGTGGCAGAAGCCCCATCGGGGGAGTTACACGATGCCACCATCCTATGGAACGGGGAGCGCTACGTGGCCCGCGTGAACGGGGTGGAGGTACCGGCCCGCTGGGCCTACGGGTGGTATTTGGCAGGCGATCCGGTGCGGGCCTATCCTGTCCGGATTGCCCTCGAGGCGGCCCGCTTGGCGGGCTACCGCTACCACAAAACCCCCTTAGCTTGGGAGCTATCGGTTTTGAGCCGCGAGATGGGGTTTGTCCCCTCCCCGGACCGCATCCCCCACCCCGTGTTGGTCCTGGCCTTCGGGGAGGAGGCGGTGCGGGAGGCCCTGAGGCGGGCAGACCCGTGCGGATGCGTAATGTGGGACGTGGAGCGGGGGTGCCTCCTCGAGGCCGGGCGCACGGGCCCGTGCGAGGACCGCATTCCGGAATAGGCGGCCCGTCCCCCTGGGGAACCTCATGGGCCGCCCCAGCCTCCGGGAACCTCATGGAGGAAGCATGGGAAAGCGGAAAAAGGACCCCAACCTCGAGCCCTACCTCCCCAATGGGGCTCAGCGGTGCCAAGCCCGGTCAAAAAGCACCGGGCAGCAATGCAAAAACCCCGCGGTAAGCGGGTACTCGGTGTGCTCCGTCCACGGGGCGGGCACCCGGGTGCGGGTGGCCCGTGGTGAGCGGAAGCCCCCGGGCCGCCCCCCCATTCACGGCCTCTACTCCCAAAGGGCCCAGGCCACCCTGCGGGCCCTCTACGAGGAGGTTCTGGCCCTGGGGGACCTGGACGCCACGGACCGGGAGGTGGCCATGCTCAAGGCGGTGGTCTGGTACCTCCTGGAAGGGGCGGAGGCCATCGAGGCGCGCCAAAAGGCCCTCGAGGCCCTCTTCGCCCATCTGGAGGCCTTGGCCCAGGAGGAGGGGCGGGAGGCCCGGGCCTATGCCCAGGTCTTGGGCCAAATAGAACGCCTGATGCGGGAGGCCCAGTCTTACCTCGACCGCCTGGGAGAGGCGGCCATGCGGGTGGTGACGGCGGTGCGGATGCGGGCTGACACCGCGGCCAAGAACGCCCAGGCCAAAGCGGCCCAAGCCCTGTTGGGGTACGTGGATGAGCTCAAGGCGGTACTCCTGGAGCATTTGGAGCCCGAGGAATACGAGGCCATCCTCGAGGCCCTGGAACGCCGGGTTCTGCTCCGGGCCGCCCACGCCCTGCCCCCTGAATGACCCCGATGGGAAGGTAGAAGAAGGGCATGGTAGAGGCCATTGCCCTGCGCTATGCCCGCTTCCTGCCCCCTGGGGAGCACGTGGTCTACGTCCACCCCCACGCCCTGGTTTTGGCCAAGGCGGGGTACGACCCCTGTGCCCCCCCGCACCACCGCTGGATCACCCTGCACCCCTCCGATGACCCCGACCACTACGTGCGAGTGTGCATCCGCGTGCACGAGGACGGGACGGCCCACGTGGTTTCCGGGGGGGAGGGCCTCCGGGGGCTTCGTCTCACCCGCCTGCGGAGCCCCGAGGAATGGAAGAAGGCGGCGGAGGAGCGCCGCAAGGCGCGCCTGGAAAAGAAGCGCCAGGAGGAGGAGGAAAAGCGCAAACGGGAGGAGGAAGCCCTAAAACGGGCTGCCGAGGACCCCGAGTATGCTCGGGAATACGCCCGCCAAAAGCTGGAAGAGCAGGAGCTGGAAAAGGAGCGGGAGAAAAAGCTAGCCGAGCTCCAGGCGGAGCTGGCTAAGGTTCGCTACCAGCAGGCCCAGCTCGCGCAAGAGCTGGGCCTCGAGGGTTGGGACCTGAGCGAGCTGGGCGTAGAGAGCCCCGAGGACCTGGACCCCAAACGCCTCCGCGCCCGCCTGATGCAAGAGGTAGGGGACATTGATGAGGACCCAACCCTCAAGGGCGGTGCGGGGATGGTGGCTTCCCGGACGATCCGCACCCTGACCAACCGCTTGAAAGCGGTGGAGCGCAACCTGGTGCGGGAGCTGGCCCACAATCACGAGCTGAGGGCCCAGGTCTTGGGGGAGGAGGCCGCCCTTTCTCCTGAGGAGGTTTTGGATCTCTCCCCAGAGGGGGGGTTGGGCTTCCGCAAACGCCTCCAGAAGGAGGCCGAGGAAAAGGGGGCTACAAAGGGGGATATAAAGCGCGAGAAGGAGCGCATCGCTGAGGAGCGGATAGTCCATCTCATGGAGACGGACCCCGAAAAGGCCGAGGCGGTCATCAGGGCGCGGGAGCTCCTCAGGGGGATGCATATGTGGGCCCGGGACCTCGGGCGCCGGGTGGAGGCCGAGACCAAGGTGGACCCCGCAGAAGTCAAGAGGCGGGCTGAGCTGGTCAAGGCCTTCCTCAAGGCCTCGGAGGAGGCCAAGGCCCTCGAGGCCGCCCTCAGGCGCTTTAACCGGGATACCGAGGAGGCCGCCTCCAAGATCCAAAACCGCGACCCTGCCGCTTTCCGGGTGGAGATCGAGCCCCTCGAGGACGAGGAGTTTTTGGCACGCCTCCGGGAGGACGTGGCGGAGACGGCCCGCATGGAGCTCACCAAGAGCTTTTTTGACCTGATTGAGCGTGATATAGAGGGGCTCCCCTACCACGAAAAGAAGAAGAAGATGTTGGGGGACCTCCTCCACGGGGCCTATGCCCACCTGAATGCCGTCATGGCCACCGCCCTCGGGGTTTCCACCCTGGACCGCTACCTGGTGGACGTTTTGGGGATCGAGGGGGCAGCCCAGGTGGTGGCCCAGGCCCTGCGGAAGAAGCTACCTCCCGAGGCGCTGGATAAGGTGCGGGAGGCCCTCAAGAAGTACCACGAGAAGGAAGCCCTCCGGGTTATGCAGGAAGCCCTGGAGCGGGCCGAGGCCGCTTTGGCCTCGGCGGAGGCCATAGAGCTCCCCGAGATCAAGGACGCCGCTTCGCTGAGCATGGCCAAGGAGCTCAACGAGCTCCGCAAGCGCCACCTGGAGGAGGCCCTCGAGGCCCTGGGTACCGCCCTGGGGATGGTGGAGATGGGCGCGGCCCTAAACCTGGCCCTACGGGGGAAGGGGCGGGAGCGCATCGCCGTGGACTTTGGGGATGCCGAAACGGAGGCCGTTATCACCGGCCTGAGGGGCCTGGGCCTAAAGCCGGATGAGGACTACCGGGCCTGGCGGGACGAGGACAACCGCATGCACGTGGAGCTCACCGCCAGCGCCCTGGACAAGCTGGCCCCCGATGCCCCTGCGGGGGAGCTGGCTATACGGGCCCGCCTCGAGGCCATCCGGCGGGGGGAGCTAGACGAACGGGACTGGCTCCCGAAAGGGTTTGTGAGCTACCCCAAGAACATTCACAACGACCCCGAGCGGCCCAAGCCCTTCGCCGTGCCCCCGGGGTTCGTCGAGGGGCGTTCGGCCTCGGAAGCCCTGCGCGAGTACGTGGCCTCCCGCCTGGCGGACGGGTGGAAGCCTTCGGACATCCTCCGGGAAGTGGGGAGCGTGGATTTCGTAACCCGCTACGTCCCCGAGTCCCAGTGGGAGGAGTATTCCCAGGTCCTGGACGAGCTTTTCCCCGCCACCCGAGAGGACGGCACTCTCATCGACGTGGACAAAGACCCGGAGCTACAGGAGCGCTACAGGCGTATGGCCCGGGAGTACGCCGTCCGTTTTGGGGATGCGGACTTCCATTCCCAGGCGGTGGACCCCGACCACCCCGACACCCGGAAGGCCCTCTACCTGGCCCTCATGGAAGACCCCCGCACCCAAGTGGCTTTCAAGCCTCTTGGGGAGCTCACTTCCGAAGACCAGCGGGCCATCAGGGAGTACTTCTACACCGAGATCGCCCAGGTGGACCCCCGTACAGGGAGGGACCTCAAGGGCTTAAAGGAGGCCCTCGAGGCCCTCGGCCCCGAGCCCCAAAAGTACGGGGAGGACCTCTTTGGCAACCGATCCATCACCCCCGAGTGGGAGGAGTGGAACCGGAAGCGGGAGGAGGCCTTTGTCCACTACTTTGGGCCGACCGCCTGGGAGGAGTTTGTGACGGGGATGCGGGGCCTGGACCGGGCCTATGAGGCCATCCAGGAACACATGCGGGGCCGCCTAGTGGAGCGCTTCCACAAGGCCTATGCCAACATTACCGGGCGGCCCCTCAGGCTCGGGAAGGTACCCCTGACCTACTCCGAGCGCTTCAGGGCCGCGGTGGATCCCGAGGAGCGGGCCCGGCTCCTAGCCGAGGAGCAGTCTCGCATGGCCGCCCTCAGGGAGCGGGTCCAGGGGCGTTTCGCCCAGGAGGGGGAAGGGGCGGTTAAGGAAAAGCTCCGGAGGTCCCTGCAACTCCAAGAGGCGCTTCGGCAAAAACAGATGGCCCTTTTTGGGGGCGAGCCTGGGCAGGGGTATTCGTTGGAGCTGCGCCTCGAGGATCCCCTTCGGGAGCGGTACTCCCTGGGGCGGCGCCTGGAGGGGCAGCTTGCCTCCATCCTCCCCTACGTGGCCAACCTCCCCCCCACGGCCCGCAAGGTCACCCCCATCCCCGGGGTGAACCTCGGGGCAGGGACCCGGTTCGTGAGGCAGCAGCGCGCCATAAAGTTCGCGAAAACGGCCCGAAAATCCCTCATGGCCCTGGGCATGGGGTCCGGGAAAACCCTGATCCAGATCGGCACCTACACCGAGCTCAATGCCGAGGGCAAAGCCCGCAAGGGGCTATTTATCGTCCCCAGCGTGGTGCGGAACCAGTTTGCGGAGGAAATGGCCCGCTTCACCGAGCCCGGGCGGTATCGTTTTCACGCCAAGGACGCCCCCTTCCACGAGCGCCTCGAGGCCTACCGGGACCCCAACACCCACATGGTGGTGGTCACCCACCAAACCTTCCGGGACGACATGCTCCGCCTCATGGCGGCCCACACCGGCCTGGGCCTGGAGGAGTTTCAGGACCACTTCAAGGCCCTCCCCGAGGAGGCCCGGCGAAGGCTTCTTCGGGAGACCCTACGGGCCAACGGGATGGACCACCTCCTGGACTACGTGACCATAGACGAAGGCCACCAGGCCCTGGGCCGGGAGGGGAAGCCGGACGCCTTCCTCCAGATGGTGACGGACGCCGCGCTGGCTGAGGCCCGCTACGCCGTGGCCGCTACGGGTACCCCCGTCAAAAACGACGCCTCCGAGGTCTACGACTGGCTCAAGAAGCTGGACCCCGACCGTTGGGGCGGGGAGCGGGGGAAGGAGGAGTTTAAGCGCCGCTACGGCGTGGGGTTGAAAACTGCGGAGGAGGCCTTCAAGCGGGAGGCCGCCCGCTACATCTACGCCGCCTCCATCCCCTCGGGGGCCGAGCGCAAGGACGTGTGGGGCATGGAGTCTGAGGAAGGGTACAGGCCCATCCCCCTCAGCGACTGGCAACGGCGGGAGCTAACCCGAGTCCACGAGGCTTACGAACGGGCCCGGGCCGCGGCCCGGGAGGGACGGGTGGACCTCGAGGCCCTCAAGGTCCTCTCCCCCCGGTCCTTCGAGGGCGTGCCGCCCGAGCAACATGAGGAGGTGGGCCGTAGGCTCAGCGCCTCCCTGGGGACCCTGAAGTTCGCGGCTCAGGCCCGGGTGATAGACGCGGCGCCTCCCGAGCACAACGCGAAACTGCAGCACCTCTTGCGCCTGGCCCGGGAGCGAAAGGGCCTTCCCGGCGTGGTCTTCGCCCATAGCCTGGACGCCGTGCGCACCATCGCCGAGGCCCTGGGGAAGGAGGGCTTCCGGGTCGAGGTGATCACCGGGGCCGACTCCTCCGAGGCCAAGGCGGAGAAGCGCAACCGCTTCCAGAACGGGGAGCTGGACATCATCGTCGCTTCGGATGCGGGAGCGGTGGGGATGAACCTCCAGCGGGGGCGGTGGCTGGTGAACTACGACCTCCCCATGACCCACGCCGTTCACGCCCAGCGGAATGCCCGCATTGACCGGATTGGGCAGCAGAACCCCGTAGAGATCCACCATTTGGTGACCGACAGCAAGTACGACGTGGATGCGGTGCGGAGGCTTGAGCGGAAGCGCCTTTTGCAGGAGATCTTTGAGGGTGACTGGGAGCGCATGGACGACACGGGCCTGGCCCGCCTCATCGCCTTGGAGCGGGCGAAGCGGGGTGAGCTGGCCGGGGCGGCATAGGAGGGGGCATGAAGAAGCGCGCTAAACAGGTTTGGGCCCGGTTGTGGGGGGCATACGCTACGGCCCTAAAAACGGACGAGGCCATACGGGAGGCGGCGAAACGCCTCGAGGCCCACCATCAGGACCGCCTCGAGGCCCTAGCCCCCCTTATCCCCGCTCCTGGGGTCCGGGGGGACGACCTGGAAGAGGAGTACCTGGAAAGCCTCTTCCAGCGCTACATCGCTCGGATCTACGCCGGGGAGGAGGCGTGACCCCAGGGGGTGCCTACGGTGAGGGTATGGAGCTTTTAACCCTGCCGCCCGGGGTGGACACGCTCCTGATTCCCCTGGATCAGGCCGTGCGGGCCGAGCCGGGGACCCGGCGGGTCATCTACTTCGAGGCTTCCCGGGAGGGGGTGGTGGACCGGGAGGGCGAGGACATTGCGGCAGATGCCCTCTGGGCCTCTAGGAAGCTCTTCCTTTCCCAGGGGAACATCGACGTCAATCACTGGTCCTGGCTCGGGAACCCCCCGGGCACCGGGATGCGCCCCGAGTACGTGATCGGGCTTCCCCTCGAGGTTCGTCGGGCGGGCCCCAGTGTCTTCGTGACGGCCGAGCTTTTCAGCAACCTGGCCCCGCCCCCACCGGGCAGCAGCGGGGAGTGGGCGGATCGTGTGTGGCACAGCCTCACCCAGATGCAACCGCCCATGCGCTGGTTCCCTTCGGTCTTCGGGAAGCTGGCTCCCGACGCCGTGGTAGAGGTGGAGGTGCGGGACGGGCAGAAGGTGCGGGTGATCCGGGGGCCCATTGAGTGGTACTCGGTGGGCCTGGCCCAACGGGCGCAAAACCCTGCCCTGCCCCCGGTGAGCCTCGAGCCCCTGGGGGCCTTTGCGAAGGCTGAAGCCACCGGGAGGCCTGTGACCTTGGGGAGGATTGCGGTGGTCCCCTATCGGGTGTTGGCGAAGGCCCTGACCCAGGCTGCCGTCCTCACCGCGGGGGACCCCCACGCCCTGGATCCGAAGTCGGGGCTTACGGGGGTGCCCGCCATCCGGCGGGAGTCTCTCGAAGGCCTCTACCGGCGCCTGGCCCCGCGGGTTTTGCGGGAGCTCCTCATGGGACGGGTAGAGGGGAGTGTGAAGGGAGTGGCCAAGGCCTTCGTCAGGTTGGGGGCCCCTTCCTGCGCCGCCCGGGCGATGGCCCTGCGCCTAGCGAAAGAGCTTGTGACCCCTAAGGGGGTACAGGCTAAGGGAAGGAGGAAGCCATGACGGATTTGCAGGAGATCGAACGGGCATACGCCAAAATCCAGGGGATCCTGGCTAAGGCGGTCCAGGAGGACGAGGAGGACGACGACGAGCTTTCCCGCGACCTGGACCAGGACCTCGAGGCCTACGCCCGCCTCAAGAAGGGCCAGGACCCCCGCCTCAAGGCCAAGGGGGAGGACAGGGAGGACGAGGACCTGGACCTGGAGATGCGCTTTGACGAGGACGAGGATGGGGAGGACGAGGATGGGGACGCGGTGAAGGAAACCCGGGCTCATGAAGAGGAGGAAATGGCCGTTCTCACGGCTTTGGTCCAGGCCCTCCGGTCGCTGAAGGAACACCTAGAAGCCGTGGCCGATCGCGTGGAGAAGATGGAGAAGGGGCAAAAGAATCTGGAAGCCGCCCTTCTCCAGATCGCTAAGCAGAACGTGGCCGTGGCCAAGGCCCTTGTGGGGGTGGGGCATGCGATGGACCTCCCGGGCCTGCCCAAAAGCGGGCGGCGGGGTCCGGCCCCGGAGCCTGCCCGCCAGGCGGGGGATATCCTGGCCAAGGCGGCCCAGGCCAAAGATCTTTTCAGCGCATTTGACGTGGCGGCGCTCGAGTCCATGCTGAACCGCGGCGATTACGAGGCCATCCGTATGCGCTTTTCCCCGGCCCAGCTGAAGTTCTTGGGCCTTGAGTGAGGAGGAGGAAGATGGACGGGTTGCAAAACATCGTGTTCGGCGGTGGGCTTCCCGGCTTCCCCGGGGGCATCCGGACCTGGGAGGATTGGCAGGCGTTCGCAAAGGCGGTCCAGACGGCGGGGGACCCCCATGCCCTGGACTTCAAAGCAGGGCTTACGGGGGTGCCCGCCATCCGCCTGGAGTCCATCGAGGCCACGCTCCGGAGCGTTGTCGAGCGGGAGGAGTCTTTCCGCCTCTTCCGGCGGCTCCAGCCCGTGCCCGCATATAGCTCCGTGGCCGAGTGGGCCACCCAGGTGGGCATCGGCGGCGACCTTGCGGACGCCTTCCATTCCGAGACCGCAGACATCCGCGGGGACGCCGGCCAGTACAAGCGGAACGTCCTCCGGGTCAAATACCTCATGACCCGGGCGGAGATCACCATCGCCGCCCTCCAGCAGCGCACCATCCTGGGCGGTGGGGATGACCTCAAGGCGCGGGAAAACGTGAACGCCACCCTGCGCATCCTCCGCGCCCTGGAATGGGCCCTCTTCCAGGGGGATGAGGAGGTGGTCCCCACCCAGTTCAACGGCATTCGCGCGTGGCTCGCCCGGGAGTTCCCGGACCACATCTTTGACCTGCGGGGCTCCTCCGACACCGAGGCCCTATACTCCGCCATCTACGAGGCCTTCGGGCGCACCATCGGGCCTGACGGCGGTTTCGGGAAGATCACGGACGTCTACCTCTCCCCCACGGTCCAGAACGACCTGGACCTGTACCTGGCGCCCCAGTGGCGGGTGCCCCTGAGCGAAAACCCCAGGGCCATCGAGTACGGCGCCCCGGTGGTGGGGATTCGCACGTCCTACGGAGACGTGGCCACGGTCCAGGACGTCTGGATCGAGGACCCCAACGCCGCCCACCTGACCACCCCGGCGGAGGTGCGTACCCGGGGCCGCATCTCCCCCAGCGCTCCCGGGGCCCCGGGGCTAACCGTTTCCCCCGTGGGTTCCGACCCCGCTAGCCGGTTTGAGGCGGGGCACGCCGGCACCTACTACTACGCCGTGGCCGCTCTGGGCGAGGGCGGGGAGGGCCCCCTGAGCTCCATCGAGGCCGTCACCGTGGCGGGTGGAGGGGGGGCGGAGCTCACCATCACGCCTCCCACCGGCTATGGCCAGGCGGGCTACGCCATATATCGGTCCACCCGCAACCCCGCTACCGCCCCCACCCCGGCGGACCTCCGCCTGGTCACCCGGATCCCCGCGGGCTCGGACCCCACCCAGCCCGTGGTCTGGCGGGACCTGAACCACGAGATCCCCGGCTCGGCCACGGTCTACCTCTTGGACCTGAGCCCCGAGGCCATCGACTGGACCCAGCTCATGCCCATGATCCAGTACCCCCTGGCCCCCGTGAAGGCTACGGTGCCTTGGGCGGTCCTCCTCTTCGGGGCTCTGAAACTCGGCATTCCCCAGCGGCACTGGGTGGTCAAAAACTACCTGCCCAAGGCGGCCCGCTGGAAGCCGTTCTAAGGGTGGGGTTGGGGCCGGCTACAAGCCGGCCCCATGTTTTTGCATCGCCGGCATGACCCCGGTCCGGGCATAGGGTGAGGGGTGGAGGGCAGCATGGACTATCGCATTAAGGTGGTGAACGTGCCTAGCGTGCTGGACGCCGTGCGGAAGGGGCAGCGGGTACGGGTGAACGGCGTTATGTTCGGCTATAGCGACCGGTTTGGGGCCGTGGTCTCCGAACCGGTGGACATGAAGGCGGTGGAAGCCTTCCGGCGGGTCCCGGGCTATGCGGTCATCGACGCCCAAACGGGGGACCTCATCTCCCCGCCCGTGGCGGATGTGGAGCCCAACCCTACCGAGGAAACGGGCCTCGAGCCCTCGGGGGCGGAGAAGGACTGGCTGGAGGCCTTCCGTGAGCGCTACCGTACCCTGAGCCATTCGGGGAAGGCCCGCCTCCCCAAGGAGGAGCTGAGGAAGGCCCTCGAGGCCCTCAAGGTGGTGGCCCCCGAGGACGCCGCCAAGGAGGACCTCATCCGGCTCCTGGACGAGGCCCTGTAGCGTATGCCCCTCACCGCGGCTTACCTCCGGGACCGGTTCTTGCGGGGGATCTCCCTGGAGGACCGGGAGGGCCGCCCCTTCCCCGACGCCTACCTGGAGGAAGCCATAAAGGGCGCTCAGGCCTGGTTTACCCGGGCCTTTGGCGTGCTCTTTGAGCCCACGCGGGTAGTTCTGGGGCATGTGCCCGAGGTCCGCCTCCCCCAGGACGGTCTGCCCGTGATCCGGGGGGAGGGGCCGGACTACGAGCCGGATGCCTGGCACGGGGACCGCTGGGCCCTGATGAAGCTCCCCTATGGCCCTATCCGGGAAGTGCACTACGTGGCCCTGGGCCTCGGGGCCAACGCCACTCCGGCGGTCCTCGAGTTCCCCCGGGAGTGGTGGCAGGTGGCGAGGAAGCGCTACGCCCTGAGGCTCTTCCCGGGCTGGACCTCTATTCAGATGGTCCAGCTGGCGGGGGTGTGGACGGGGGTGGTGGCGGGGAACCGGCGCATCCCCCACGGCTGGCGCATCGCCTACGATGCCGGCTTCCAGAACGTGGCCGAGGAGGAGCCCGATCTGGCCTGGGCGGTGGCCGCCCGGGCCGTGATCCTCCTCCTCCCCACCCTGGCCATGCTTCAGGAGGGGGCCTTGGGCTCGGAAAGCGTGAGCGTGGACGGGCTCTCCCAGTCCCGGTCCTACCCGGTCTCAGCCACCTCCCACCGTTATAGCCCCTACCAGACGGCCTTGGAGCGGGAGCTTGAGGGCTTCCTCAGGACCTACTTCAGCATCAAGGGGCCCCTCTTCTTTAGCGCATGAAGCACGAGTTTGGGAACATCACCTTTCACCTGGAACACTTTGACGAGCTCCTGAACGGGGAGCAGTCCTGGCGCCTCCTCTACCTCCCCGCCACCGTCTGCCCCTGCCGGGACCGGGCTACGGGGTCTCCCCAGCCCGACTGCCCCCGGTGTCGGGGCTATGGCTTCGTCTGGGAGCCCCCGGAGGTGCGGGAGTGGGAGGAGACCTTCTACCGGGGGTCCGCCACCCGGCCCGAGGTTCTCCCCCCCACGGTGCGGCCCGAGGACGTGATCCACGTGGTAGGGGAGGGAGGTAGGGAGTACCAGGTGGCCCTCGAGGAGGACGGGCGGATTCGCTTCCTGGGGGGCGAGCCGGCTCATGGGGAGGCCTACCGCGTCCGCTACCGCGCCCCCCTCATCCTCCGGGGGCACGGGCAGAACCTGGTGGGGCGGAAGGACCTCGGGGAATACGGGGAGGTGGACCACCGGGACATGAGCCTGACCCTGCCCCGGCGGGTGCGGGTTGGGGGCGCCTGGGAGGAAAACCCCGCCTATTACGCCGGCTACCCCGACCGCTTCGTGGTGCTGGACGCCGGGGTCAAGGTGCACCAGGTCCTCTACCGGGGGGAGGAAGAGGCCCTCCTATACGCGTACGTCTACCGGGTCCTCTCCTGCGTGGGGATGGAAACAGACTACTCCACCACTGCCTACACTCTCGGGGAGGATTTTCGCCTCGAGGGCGGGCGGGTGATGTGGACCCCGGGCCGGGGCCCCAGGATGGGGCGCCCCTACGGAATCACCTACCTGGCGGCCCCCGAGTTCTACGTCTTCCGGGAGCTCCCCCAGGTGCGGGGGCAGGGGGGGCACGAGCTCCCGCGGAGGCTCCACCTGCGCCTCTGGGAGCTCTTCCCCAGGCCCGGAGCGGCCTTCGGGAGGTGAGGCCATGCGCTACGAGGTCACCCTCAGCATCGGCTTCCCGAGCCCGTTTGAGCGGGCCGTGGCTCTCGCCACCTCGAGGCCGGATGCCCTCTTTCCAAACCAGCTCGCCGCCATCCGGGAGCTGGCCGTGGCCGCCCACAAGAAGTGGGTGGGCTACGCCCTGGGGGAGCCTTTGCCCTCGGGGGAGCGCATCCGCCCCCGCACGGGCGCGTACGCTAAAAGCATCTTCCTCGAGGCGGGGGAGGACTATAGCTATACCATCCGTTCCACCTCTCCCTACGCCGCATTTTTGGAGTGGGGGAGGCCGGCATACGACATGCGCCAGATCCTCCGGCGGAGCCACCAGGCTCGGCGGGCCCAAGACGGCCACCTCTACATGTACATCCCCTTCCGCCACGGCACCCCCCAGGCGGTGGGGTTCGCCTCGGTCATGCCGGAGGAGGTCTATGCCAGGGCGCGGCTCTTGCGAAAGAGTCGCATCACCGGGCAGTACTATGAGCCCTCTGTGCACGATCCCAAGGCCCGCGCCCGGCGATTCACGTACGAGTGGGGGGATCGGCTCACGGCGGGGGACCTACGGGCGATGGGGCTAGACCCAGACGATCCCGAAGTGGGGCGCCTGGTGGGCCTCTACCGCTTTGAGGTGGGAAGCCCCGGGGAGAACCGGAGCGCCTACCTCACCTTCCGCACCCTCTCGGAGAAGAGTCCCCCGGGGTCCTGGGTCATTCCGGAGCATCCGGGCTACCGGATGGCCGGGGCGGTCTACGACTGGATTAAGGAGGTCTACCCCGAGGTGATGCGGATCGCCCTCGAGGCGGACGTGGAACATCTGAAGGCCCTTGCGGGGGTGGGGTGATGGCGCGGCTGACCCACGTCCTGGCGGAGCCCCGTCCCGAGGGCGGGGCGGTGCGGATCCGCTTCATGCGGCCTGAGGGCTACCCCGAGGTGCGGGTCCTGCGGGCCCCCGAGGGGGTGGCGCTCACAGGCCCCGAGGACCCGGCGGGGTTCCTGGTCTGGAATGGCCCCCCCAGGCCCTCCCGCCCATACCCCTTCATCCGCCACCCCGACCCCGGCCTGCCCGAGGCTTTGGCGGGGGAGGTGTGGGACCTCGAGGCCTTCCCCGCGGGCTGGGCGGACGAACGGAACGCCCTAGATGGTGGGCGGTGGACCTACTGGCTCTGGCCCCGGGCCGGTGACGTCTATGGGGAGCCCGCTACCGTCTCCGTGGAAGTGGCCCGGCGGGCAGAGGTGCACATAATCCTGGACGTCAAAAAGATCCTCTACCACCGCCTCCGCTACCACGGGGAGTCCCGGGGGGTTTTCGTGGCCCTCCAGGAGCACGTTCACACGGAAAAGCCCCTCCCTCAGGCCCTCATCAAGGCACGCTACGCCCTGGCCGAGCGGGCGATGGGGGACGTGGACGGGGTGAGTACATTCAGGGCCGTGGGGGAGATCCTCCTCCTGGCCGATACCCCAGGAAAGCGGGATGAGCTGGCCTTGTACGTCACCATGCGCCTCCTGAGCGACCTCCCTCTCCTCGAGGCCCTCGGCTGGGATGGGCTCACCTTGAGCCGGGCGGACCGGATGCTGGACCTGGGGGATGCCGTGCTCTACGGGGCCGAGCTCACTCTGGAAGGGGCCGTAGACGCCTACGTGGCCTACGACCCGCCATACCGTATTGGGGAATACGACCTCCTGTGGCGGATTCCTCTATGACCCCGCTTTCGGTCTAGGGTGAGGGTATGCCGGCCTACCGCACGCTACGGACGCAACTGCTGCAAAGGGCCAGGACCTCGAGGCTCGGGAGCCTGGTGAAGGCGGCCCGGGCGGAGGGCTTCTCTGCCCCGTGGTTCGCCGTGAACGGGGAGTATGCCTACGTCCTTGAGCCCGAGCCCGTGGACCCCATTCCCGAGGGGTGGGAAGAGGTCCCGGAGGAAGAGGTGCTTCCCCTGTTGGGAGGGTAGGCTATGCCGATGGAGTACCGCTACCTCACGGCCCCCTGGACGCCCCAGGACCTTATAGGGGCCATCAACGAGATGGCCCCCAGCATGGGGTGGACGTCCATATCGGACGGGTCTCAGCGGGGGATGTGGCCCGGGGCGTTCAGCTCCAAAAGCGACCCCACGCCCAACGCCCAGGACTTCATGACCACTGACAAGGCCCGCAACCGCTTTTTGTACACCTCCGGGGGGATCGTCTACGCTGTGCCCGTGAGCAACGGGGTCCCGGGCAACTCCGTCCAGGTTTTGAGCGGGCTTCCCTCCACCATGTGGATGCCCGCAGTGGTGGGGAACACCCTGTATCTGGCCCGGTACGGGAGCACGGACTTCCTCACCGTGCCCATTGCCCAGGATGGCAGTCTGGGCACCCCTACCGCTCCTGGCGTTCCGGCCCCAGGGGTCTTCTACCATCTGGTGGCCGTTGGGAATCGGCTCTTCGCCCTGGCCTACGACTACTACCGGATCTACGAGGCTCGCCTAGACAGTGCAGGGGCGGTTCTAGAGTGGGTTGCGGTGGCCAATCTGGGGCAGGCCAGCCCCTCTAGCGTTCCCACCCTCCTCACCGATGGGAGCGCGCTTCTCTACATGGAACCGAAATTTGCGGGCGGCGCCAGGCTGTGGATCCTGCCCCTAACCCCTACAGGGATCGGGACACCTAGCCTATGGGGGAGTCTGAGCGATAGTGGCTACCGCACCAGTAATAAGGCCCCTTACGGCGGCGATAGGGGCTTGATCTTCTCCCCGTATCTGTCGGGATCAAACTACGTGACTTTGATTCGCGTCGATGCCTCGGGTGGCGTAGGGCAGGTGGAGCGCTACTCCGCCCCCACTCCGGGAGACAGCGCCGGGGCAGGGGCCGGGGCCATGATGGGGCGGCTCTTCGTGCTCAAGTACGGAGGGACCCTGTACTATGCCAACCTGGAGGGCGCCGCCCCCGGCACCGTGCTCCACGCCCCTGGGGACGTGGGGCGGGAAAAGTTCCTCTACCTGCGGGGGACGATGGGAGGCCTCGAGGCCTACATCGCTGAGGACTGGGACCCTACGAACGACATCGCCGCCAACCTGACCCAAATCGCCGGGCCCAGCCTGAACATGGGGGCCGACCTGATCCTCACGATGGCGGGGATGCCCACCCACCTGGCCCTTCTTTTCCGGCAGGGGAGTACCCTGCCCACCCCCGTTTTCGTGTGCGAGGTGGACCCCCATCTCCAACCCGACGGGAGTCTTCTGTACCCGGCGGACGACGGCTCCTGGCCCCTCTGGGGGGGAGTCAAAGCGTGGGACACCGCAGCAAACGGCGCCCAAGCGATGTTCTTCCACACCATCCGGGGGCCCATACAGGGTGAGTGGATCGTGATGGGGGACGCCTTGGGGGCAGCCGGCTCCACCCTCATCGCCACCGCCTTCCTACCCGCCCACCCGCGGGCGTTTGGGGGACCGGACCCGCTGACCCCCTATGCGAAACGGGGACGGCTCTACCAGCGGGAGTTCGGTGGGACGTACTACCCCTCCCCCACCGAGCGGGGCCTCGAGCGGGGCTACCTGGGGGCGGGGGACACGGTGCTCTTCGCCTACGACACCGGGGGCGCCGTAGGGGACACGGTGGAACTCCCCACCGGGCGGTACGTGATCGTCTACCGGGGGCGCACCTACACTCGCTATGACCTCTTGGCTAAGGTAGACGAACCCACCGAACCCACCGAAGCCATGTAGGAGGTGTGAATGCCGGTAGCCGGGCCCCTTCCCCCTACCCTCCAGGCCCCACCCCTCCCCACGGAGAGGGTGGGGCTGACCCACCTCCCCATGAGTGCCCCGTCCCTGGGAATCGCCCCTTGGGCGGCGGTTCGCCCCGGGCAGCCGGTGCAAAAGGTGGTCTATTGGCTCCAGGACTTGTTTGCAGCCCCAGGGCGGGCGTATGCGCAGGGGTATCAGGTGGGGTACCAAGCGGGGTATGGGGCGGGGTACGAGGCGGGGCGCCTTTCGTGCGTTGGGGGTGGGAATGCGTACGACGATCGCCCCCGCTCCATCTACGAGTTCCGCGACCTCTTCAAGCCCCCGCCCGAGCGCTACGCCGCCCTTTTCCAGCGCTATGCGGAAGGCGGCCTTCGGAAGCGCCCCGTCCGGGAGTGGCTGGACCTAATGCGCACCCTGCCCGAAGAGCATGACCCCGGAGCCGAAGGAGGATAAAGGCATGGGGAAGAAGGCGGAACCCACAACTCCCCCCGCGCGGCCCATGAGCCTCGAGGAGTGGGCCCGGAATGCGGGGCTGAGCGTGGTGGCCCTCAGGGCCATGCAGCTTCGCTACCGGGACGACCGGGCTACGGCGGACGAGTGGATGCAGCGCTACACCCGCATGATGGCCGAGACGGCCCGTGAATGGAGGGGCGGATGGTAGGGATCTACTTTGAGGGACGGCAGATCATCCTGCCGGGGGCCTACGCTACCACCAAGGTTGAGGCCTTCAACATTCAGCGGCCCCCGCTCTTCAAACGGCTCGCCGTGATCGCCCCCGCCCAGGGGGGTGTGCCCAGGGGCTTCACCCGCATCACCTCCGGGAGCGAGGCGGCCCGGGTCCTCCGGGGCGGGGTGGGCCTGGCCCTGGTGGACCTGGCCCTGGACCCCTCCCGGGAGATGCCGGGGGCGGGGGAAATCCTCTTTTACCGGGTGAACGCCGCGGTGCCCGCCTCCCTGGACATGGGGAACCTGCGCCTCGAGGCCCGGCCCGAGCACGCGGGGATCTACTCCAACGGCTTCCGGGCCAAGCGGGAGCTCCATCCGGACGGCTACTACCTCCTCTGGGTAGAGGACCCCGCTTCGGGGGTGCTGGAGGAAAGCCCCCCCTTGGGCCCGGCCCTGGAGCTCATCTACTACGGGAGCGGGACCCCCTCCGCCCAGGTGTCCACGGATAGCGAGGGGCAGAAGCACCTGATCCTCCAGGGCGGGGCTCCATATGAGAATCACGACATCCTGATCGGTGGGAGCGGCATCAAGTCCATTCAGGAGCTGGCCGACTTCCTGAACGGCACCTCGGTCTGGGGGGCGCGGGTCCTCCACAAGCACCACCTCTACGATCCCGGGGGCTTCCCCAACGGCGCCCTCACCTTCTCCGGGGGGAGGGCCGTCCTGGACCTCGGGCTTTCCGCCCAGCTCCAGTGGCTGAAGGCCTCCACCCTGGTCAACGCCACCGCCACGGGCGGAACCGACACGGCCACGGGGATGGGGTGGCTGTACTTCACCGGGGGGAACGAGGGGCCTCCCGTAACCCTAGGGGACTACGAGGCGGCGCTCACTGCCCTCGAGGCGGAGGACGTCCAGGCGGTGGTGGTGGGCTCCCCGGACCCTGCGGTCCAGGCGATGGCCGTGGCCCACTGCGAGTACATGAGCCACCCCAAGCAACGCAAAGAGCGGATCTTCTTTGGGGGGCCGGGCCTGGAGCTGAACGCCCAGGCCCAGAAGGAGGCCGCTATCGCCTTGGCCCGGGAGCTCCAGAGTGAGCGGGCGGTGATCGTAGGCACCCCCGTGCGCCGGCGGAATCTGCGCACGGGACAAGTGGACGACCTCCCGCCCCTCCATGTGGCGGCCATGCTGGCCGGCATGTGGTGCGCCGCGCGCCCTGAGGTCCCCCTCACGAACAAGACGATTTACGCCCAGGGGCTCACATACCGCTACTCCCAGGTGGACCTCGAGGACTTCCTCAAGGAGGGGGTGGTCCCCATCGCCCAAGACCCTGAGCAGGGGACCTACATCATCGTCCAGGGCCTCACCACGTGGCGGAAGGACACCAACCCCATGCGCCGCAAGCTCCAGGGAGTGAGCATCCGCGACTACCTGACCCGCAAGCTCCGCCTCTATACCAAAAAGTTCGTGGGGGCGGTGGGGGACGCCACCACGGTGGAGTCCATCCTGAACGCCGTAGAGACGGCGCTGGCGGAGGAGGTGCGGGGCGGGCGCAACCCCGAAGGGGTGCTCACCACCGGTACCGGCCCAGACGGGGAGCCCGAGCCCGCCTACAAGAACATCACGGCAGTTTTTGACGGGATTGAGCTGGTGGCCGTGGAGTTTGAGGCGCACCCGGTAGGGGAGGTGGCCTACATCACCGTGACCGCATTCCTGACCCCCACCCGTATCGTGCGGAGCGCCTAGGGAGGTGCTAAATGGCGACCATCACTGAGCAAACGGTCTTCCACGCCAACCACGCCGTGATTAAGGCGGATGGGGTACCCATTGGCAGGCTCCAGAACGTCCAGGTGACCGTGGACTCCGGGGCGGATTACGTGTACGAGGTGGGGTCCATTGACCCCGTGGAGATCAACCACAACCGGCGGAGCTACCGCATCACCGCCCAGACGTTCATCCTGCGCCGTGGGGGGCATGCCCTTCACCGCTTCCCCTCCAAGCTGGGGGAGGTGCGGTCCATGACCATCGAGTTTTTGGACCGGGACGCCGGCACCTACTGGATCGCCCTGGGGGTGGAGCCCGTGGGGGAGACCGTGAACCTTTCGGCGAACCAGCGGGTGGCCAAGAACGTCCAGTTCATGGCCCTGATGGTCCAACAAAAGGGCGCGGGCGGCAGCCCCGTCCAGCAGGCCTAAGGGGGTAGACCGTGTACCGCCCCCCTAAGCCTGCCGCCTACACCCCCGCAAACCTCAGCCCCGAGGGGCCCCACCACGAGGTCAAGGAGGCCAGGAACCCCAAGCTTTTGGGCCCCATCACCTTCCGCTACCCCAGCGCCTTTGAGGAGGTCCTGATTGGGGCTCGGGCGGTGGAGATTGCCTCGGCGGGGAGGGCTACCCCGGTGGCCCTCGAGGCCCTCCCCTTGCGGGCCCGGCTCATGGCCGAGGCCATCGCCACCCTGGAATACGTGATCAGAACGGCCCCCGAGGGCTGGTACGCCAAGGGGGCGGACGGGAAGCCCGTCCTGGCCCCAGGGCTCATCGGGGAGGGGGATGAGGACCTCATCCTGGAGGTCTACGAGGCCTACTTGCGCTGGAAAGAGGCGTTTCGAGAACGTCCTTCTGGAGCCTCAGAACCTGGCCCGGCTCAAGCTGTGGTACCGGGCAGCGAGCCTGATGGGGGGGCTGGACCCGTGGCGGATGACGATTCCTGAGGCCCAGGTCCTCCTCCGCCTCCACGCCATGAGCCTGGGCCGGGCGGACCCCCTCGAGGCCTGGCGGGAGGAGCAGCGCTTCGCCAGCGAGCTGGAAGCCCAGGACGCCTGGGACGCGGCCCTGCCCGGGGGCGACGGGTACGAGGGTCCCCGGGGGGTGTACCCGTACGGGAGGGGCTAGGTGGATCGGGACGTCAGCATCCGCATCCGTTCCTCCTTCGAGGTGGAGGGGGCGGACGAAGCCCAGCGGGCCACCGCGGGCCTCAGGGAGGAGTTCCAGGCCCTGGCCCAGGCCACCGAGGAGGCTGCGGCCCGCCTAGCGGAGCGCTTCCCCCAGGCGGTGGAACGGGCCAGGCAGACGGCGGAAAGACCGGCGGAAGGGGGGAAAATCGCCCTCGAGGCCCCAGAAACGCCCGCAGGGCGTCCTGGGGAAGTGGAGTTCCGGGGGTATCGGGGGCAGCTCTGGGCCGACATCGCCCGGCAGGCCCTCGAGGCCGGCGACCTGGACGTGGCAGGGGTGGCCCTGGCCCGGGCAGGGATGGCCCGTGAGCCGGACGCCCTCCTCCGGCGCCTCGGAACCGAGCTCCTCGCCCGGCGCCGGGCCACAGCGCCCCCCGAGGAGGAAAACCCCCTGGCCGAGCGCCTTTTGCGCCGGGTGGAGTCCATGCTCCCCACCGTGGCCGCCCAGATCGCTTCCGGGCGCTACGCCCAGGCGGAGCGCACCCTAGAGGGGGCCGAGGCCTACCTGGAACAGGCGCGTACCCTCCAGGCGAACACCGAGGCCCTCGAGCGCCTGTACGAGGCCCTAAGCAAGCACCGGGAAACCCTGGAGGAGCAAAGGGCCAAAGCCCAAAGGGGGGAGGGCCAGGAAGCCTCCCGCCCCCAGGTGGACCCCAGGGGCGCCCTCGAGGAGGTAGGGGAGATCGTCCTCGGGAGGGCCCTGGGCGGGGCAGGGGCTACGGGGAGCATTTTGGCCCGCATCAGCCGCTTCTTAGGGCCGTGGGGGTGGCTGGGGCTTGGGGTGGGGGCCACGGTGGGGGCGGTGGAGCTCGCGGGCGGAATGGCCCGTGAGGGCCGCCAGGAGGCCCAGGCCTTTTTGGAGCTGAATCGCGCCCTTGGGCTGGACTACCCCACGTGGGTGGCCTTCCTCGACGTGGCCCGGGGCCGCCCCTTCGCCACCCGGGCCGAGCTGGAAGCCCTCTCCTATACGGCCCGGGACGCTGGGCAGTTCGCCGCCTCCTATGGGATGGTGGCCCCGGCTCGAGGCTGGACGGAAGCCGAGCGGGTAGAGGGGCTGTTCCGGGACGTCCTGGCGGGCCTGCGCCTGGCCCGCTACACGGGGGCGGATGAGGGGCAGGTAGCGAGCGTCTTGCGCCTCGGGGCTCGGGCAGGGGTGGTGGACCCCGGGGAGGCCGAAACCCTGGCCGGCATCCTCTTCCAGGCGGTGCGGGAGGGAACCCGGGAGGGCGTGAGCGCGGCGGAGACCTTCCAGAACGTGGAGCGCTACCTCCAGGGCCTCCTGGCTCAAGGGGTCACCGCAAACGAGCGTAGCCTGGCCTTCTACGCTGCCCTCCTGGACCGCCTCAGCGAGACACAGGACCGGGCCCTCATGGGGGAGGTGGGGGCTAGGGCCGTGGGGAACATCCTGGAAGGGCTCACCCGCACGGGGCAGCCGGGCCTCGAGGTCCTGGCCTTCAGGGCCTTGGGGGGGCCTGAGCTCCCCACCGCCCGGGAAGTGGGCCTCGAGGGCGCCGAGGCCCGGGAATACGAGCGCCTACGCGAGGTGAGCCCCCTCCTGGCGGCGCGCTTCCTCCTGGAGGAAGCCCGTAGCCTGAACCCGGAAGTGATCCGAAGGATGGCCGCGGGGTTTGAGGCGGTCATGGGGGGCCGTCCCGACCTGGAATACCTCTTTGGGACGGAGTTTTTGGGGCTCTCCTACGAGCAGGTGGCCGCGCTGCGGGGAAGCTATGGCAGCGTGTTCCGCTTTATGCAGGCCGTTCCCCCGGCGGAGCTCCAAACCTACCTTGAGGCCCGCCCTCAGGACGTGAGCACCGGGGGGGTGGCCCGGGAGATCGCTGAGGCGGGCTATCGGCGGGAGTTTTTGGAGGCGGAAACCTCCCGCCTGAAGTCCCTCCTGGCCGCCCAACAGGACCTGGACGTCGGGCTCCGGGAGCTCGGACGGTCTGCGGCTGAAACGGCAAACGCCCTCGGGGCGCTGGCCCGGGGGATTGAGCAGGACCCTACGTTCGGCCCCCTCCTAAAGGGATATAGACGGGAGCAGGGCGCCTCCCCCATAGAGTCCGTGCCCATCGTGGGGGAGGTGGTGAAGGGCCTGCGGAAGGCGTTTACCCCCAGACCCAGGACCTCCTCCACCCCCCCTCCCCAGGCCCCCCTGGACGTGGGGGCCCTCGAGGCCAAGGCCCAGCGGGACGCCCAGGTCAACCGGGTTTTGCGGGGAATGGGGGCCACCATCACCCTAGGGGTGGGGGCGCCCTACGCTCCCGAGTTGCGGAGGCAATACCCCAAGCTTCCCCCCAGGCACCAGGGGCTGGACCTGCGCATCGGGCGCCCTGGGGCTGGGGACCCTGTGCGTTCTCCCGTGGCCGGGGAGGTGGCCCGCGTGGGGTATGACCCCGAGGGCTATGGCCGTTACGTGGTCCTGCGTTCCGGGGAATACGAGGTGCTGATGGCCCACCTCCAGGAAGTGCGCGTGCGGCCCGGGCAGAAGGTGGGCTCGGGGGAGATTGTGGGCCTCGAGGGGGAGACCGGGGCCGCCAAGGGGGCCCACCTGCACCTGGAGCTTCGCCAGGGCGGGAAGGCCATCACCGACCAGGAAGCCTTTTGGGAGGCCCTGGCCCGCCTCACCGCTCCCCCCGCCCCCAAGGAAGGAAGCGCCCCCGCCTCCATCCAGATCGGGGGAAGCCTCACGGTCCACGTCCAGGGGCTACCCCCGGAGGTGGGGGCGCGGGTGGCCAAGGGGGTGGAGGAGGTGGTGACGGGAGAGGTCTCCCGCTGGGGGCAGGAAGCCCCCTCCCCCTACAACGAGGGGCGGCGGCGGGGGAGCTTCCGCTAGGGGCCACCCTCCTTGAAGGACTCCAGCTTGGCCACCCAGTACCACAGGCACGTGCCGGGCGTCTGCTCCTCCACGGTCCCCCAGTCCAAGCGAACTTCGTAGCAGGGGACGAAGACCTTTTCGGGGATGCCCGTTAGGGGCTCTTCCACCTCTATCTCAACCCCGGCCATCCAAAGGTCTTTATCCTCTTGGAAGAAGCGCCATTCGCGCTGAAGCACCTCGCAGGCTTTGTTCTGGGCCCGGTAGACGGTCTCGAGGTCCTGGTAAATGCCTAGCAGCAAAGCCTTGCTGTCTCCCCCGCTTTGCTCCAAGAAGCTGGCGATCTTCGGAGAAGTTATCAACTCGGGCAGGATGGAGTTCTCCGTCCCCACGATCTGGCTTAGCTCCGCTTGTACGGTGTCGCTTTGCATAAAGGCGAAGGCGCAGGCCATGCGGTAGGCCTCTTCCTCGGCGGCGCCGGGGGAGACGTGTTGCCCCAAAAGGCGCTTGGCCTGAGCGGTGGGGTCCTGGAAGCACCCTGCAAGGAGGAGCCCAAGCCCTAAGAGGATGACCCTCATCTCCATGCATTCTAAGGGGGATGGGTACCTACGAGGCCCACATCCGGGCCATCGCCCACACGGACGGGGGGCCTTTGGACCTCTCGGACTACGTGCTGAGCTACGCCGACCGCCACCCCGTCCAGGGCATGGGCACCTGGAGCCTGAGCCTTCCCCTCTACATCCGGGGGAAACCCATCACGGGCCTCTTGCGCACGGGGGACGTCCTCGAGGTGGGGTTTCTTTCCTGGGACGGGAAGAAGGGCCCCTGGGGCCGAGGCTCCTACCAGACCGTCATGCTGGGCGTAATCCGTAGCATCGGGCAGCGCCAGGCCCTGGCCCAAGGGAGCCTCACCCAGGTGGCGGTGCTCTCGGGAAGCCACCTGGCGGGCTTCCTCCTGGGGGACGCGGTGAACTACTACCTGGCCTACGGCTGCCTCTACGGCCTCTTCAAGGGGATCGCCATGACCGGGCTCAAGGGGGTCACGCGCCTGGACCAGGGCCTGGCCCACTACCTCTCCCAGGTGGCCTTCGAGGTGGCCCAGATTGCCCGCCCCTACGGGGGCATCCGGGACCTCCTGGGCTACACCCTCCACACGGTGGAGGGGGAGGGGGTGTTTGATCTTATGTTCGCCAACTATGAAGGGACGCTATGGGGCTTCCTCGAGGCCTACGCCGAGCGCCCCTTGCACGAGCTTTACGCCGCCATCCTCCCCCAAGACCGCCTGGGGCTCCTCAAGGGTGTGAAGCACCTGGGCAAGGCCTTCGGGGAGGACCAGGCCCGGGCCGTGATCGTCCTCCGCCCCGCCCCCTTTCCCTACGGCCTCTCCGGGGGTGGGGGGACCTTAGGCGACTGGCCGGGCCTGGTCCTCCACGACCTGGAAGGGGATTTTGAGCCTGCCGAGGACCACACCGCGGACTGGTCCGACGCCGAGGTCAAAAACGCCTTCTACGTCCACCCCAGGGCCCTTCCCCTGGACGAGACCGTGGTGATCACCTACGCCCCGGCTATCCTCAACCTGGATAGCTGGCGGCGCTACGGCTACCGGCCCCTCACCTGGGCCACCTGGCTTTGGGGGTCTAACGCCAACAAGGAAGTAGCCCCTGAGTTTTTCAGCCGGCTCAACTGGCGCGTGGCCGCCCAGCACAACCGCATGGACGAGTACGCCGGGGCGGAACTCACCCTGCGCCTTTCCCCCCACATCCGCCCCGGGGAGCGGGTGCGGGTGGAAAACCGCCTGGGGGACCGCACCTCGGTCTTCCTTTACTACGTGGAGGAGGTGCGCCACACCTGGACCCCCACGGGGCCTTGGACCACCACCCTGCGGGTGAGCCGGGGCCTGCCGGAAGCGGTATACCGGGACGCTGGCTGGTTTGTTGAGGGGCTGCGAGAATACTCCCCCCTCAAGGACGCCCTCTTCCCCGTGCCCACCATCCGCAAGGAGGATAGCCCGGGGCCCACGGCCCCCCTCAAGAAGCACCCCCACCCCTAGAGGAGGCATATGCTGCGCGGCATCCACCTAGCCCAGGTAGTCCAGATCCACCCCACCGCCCCAGACCCCACCGCGGAGGACGAGCCCCCTTATGCTGGCACCCTGGACGTCCTTCTAGTGGACTACGCCCCCATTGACGACCCAAAGCGCACCTACCGGGTGCGGGTCCTGCGCCCCAGGGCCCACCCCTCCGCGGGCACCTACGCCCTCCCGGAGGTGGGAGACTGGGGCCTGGTGGCCTTCTACGCCAACGACCCCCGGGCGGGGGTCTGGCTTGGGGCCATTGATGATGCCCTGCGCAACATGATCCCCGAGGAGCTTTGGGCCCAGGACCCCTACGCCGAGCTCCGCCACCTGCCCTCGGACCGCTACGCCATCTACCACGGGGACGGGACCGAGGAGCACGTCTGGCCGGACGGCACCTTCTTGAAGCTCACGGCCAGGAAGGACGGGAGCATTAGCAACGCCACCTACCGGGAGAAACCCGCCTCGAGGCGGGTGCGGCGGAAGATCCGGCGCTTCGCCTCGAGGCGGGAGGACTACCACCCCCACCCCGAGCCTCCCCACGATCTGGTCTTCCGCCACGCCTCCGGGGCCTCCTTCCACCTGAGCGCGGATGGCTCCATTGAGGTGCGCACGGCGCGAGGGCACAAGATCCGCCTCTTTGACTCCACCGAGAAGGCCCGCGACCCGTATACAGCCGCCCCCACCCTGGAGGAGACCCCCCAGCGGGAGCGTTCGGCCATCGTTATTGAGTCCGAGGTGGGGCACCGGATCACCCTGTGGGATGACCCCCTGCAAGGGGCCACCCGCTACGTGGAGGTAAAGACGGCAAGCGGCCACCGCCTGCGCCTCCAGGACGCCCCTACCCCCCTGGTGGAGCTGGTCCACACGGCTGGGCACACCCTGCGCATGGCCCCGGGGGAGGTGGTCCTGGAGGCCCAAGGAAACCTCCGGCTTGCGGCCACCGGGGAGGTGGTCATAGATGGGGCCCTAATCCGAATCGGCTAGGCGGGTTGGGGGGCGTCTTCGGGCAGGACAACCCGGTCGGACCATTCCTCAGGCCGGAGGGCCTGCCGCCTGAGCAGGTGATAAATGGACGCCGCGGGGCCTGTAGGCTGGACCGTGTGGGCCATCCGCCAGGGAGATACCTCCAACCACGGGGGCCTGGTGCAAAGCGGGGCCCCTAAGGTCCTCATCGTGGGGCTTCCCGCGGCCCGGGTGGGGGACCTCCATGCCTGCCCCATCACGGGACACGGCATCACCCCCATCGTCTCGGGCTCGGCCAAGGTCCTCATCGCGGGGGCCCCCGCGGCCCGGGCGGGGGACACCACTGCCTGCGGGGCAAGCCTCATCGGGGTCCAAGGCAAGGTCTACATCGGTTGACCCCGCACCGGGCGGAAGATGAGGCCATGCGCATGGCCCTTCGCCTCATGGACCCCTTTGGGCGCATGGTCCCGTGCCCGGAGTCCACGGTGGGGGCGGATGGCATCTTTCCCCTCCTCATAGAGCAGAGCTACGCCCTCTCCCAAGAGGGCCGGGTCCAGGTGCTGGAGCTTCCCCGGGGGGTGGCCGGGGGGACGCTGGGGGCCTCCACCCCCAGGTGGCGCCTCGAGGGGACCTTCGGGGCGCGGCCCAGGCGGATTGGGGGAAGGCTTTACACCCCGGTGGAGCTGGTCCAGGAGCTCAGGGCCTTCGTGAACTTCTACTTTGAGGAGCGCTTCCGGCGCACCGAGCGCCAGGCCCCCCTGGTGGAGCTGGTTTTTGACGACCTGGACCGGGGCCTCCACTGGGTGGTGGTGCCCGCGGGCCTCCCCGAGATCCGCATGAGCGCGCGGGAGCCCGTGCGTCCTTACTGGACCCTGGAGCTCACGGGCATCCGCCCCGCCACCTCCCGCCCGCCCCAGCGGGACGACCTGGGGGAGCGCCTGGCCCCCCAGGACCCCGGCGGGGTGGGGGCGGCGCTGCCCGGGCTTTTGGGGGGCGTGGTCCCCACCCGGCTCACGCCCCCGGCGCCAAGCCCTACCCTCACCCCCCCCCCTCCCCCCAACCCCCCCCCCCCCCCCCCCCCCCCCCCCCCCCCCCCCCCCCCCTCCCCCTCCCCCCG